>JAABUP010000807.1_pt1 | contig 67332 bp, 67 predicted proteins | sample 5559201 | NCBI WGS metagenome assembly JAABUP01 (sample SAMN10711887, study PRJNA513373) | rock metagenome | isolation source: Antarctica rocks | place: Antarctica
TTACCGCTGTTAACTTTATCCACAAAAATCACAGTTGTTAACAAAGAAAAAGAAGCAAAAAGAAAGCTTTAACAATCATAATAACTTGTAATATATTGTCGAAGCTAATCTAAAGGAAATGACAAAAGAACTTAAACTTCAGCTTCTGTTCTTTCACCAATCTGCTGCCGCCACATCGCATAATACAATCCTTTTAAATCCAGCAGTTCAGTATGTTTTCCTGATTCGATGATCCGGCCTTTTTCAAGTACATAAATCCGATCAGCATGTAAAATGGTGGATAAACGATGCGCAATCAAGATCGTAATGTGGTTTTGCAGATCAGAAACATCACGGATCGTTTTGGAAATTTCTTCTTCCGTAATTGAATCCAAAGAAGAAGTGGCTTCATCAAAAACCAACAGATCCGGCTTCCGCAGCAACGCTCTCGCAATAGATAAACGCTGTTTTTCTCCACCCGAAACCTTGACGCCGCCTTCGCCGATAACGGTATCTAAACCATGTTCTGCACGGGCCAGCAAATTGTAACAAGCCGCTTTTTGCAACGCGCTTAAACATTCTGCGTCGGTTGCATTCGGTTGAACGAAAAGCAGGTTTTCGCGTATCGTTCCTGAAAAAAGCTGCGTATCCTGCGTTACAAAGCCTATTTTCTCGCGTAGCTGATCTAAATCGATTTCAGAACTGCTGATATTATTGTATAACACTTTTCCACTTAACGGCTGGTACAAACCCACCAGCATCTTCACCAAAGTTGTTTTTCCGGAGCCGGAAGGGCCAACAAAAGCAATCGTTTCCCCTTTTTCAACACTAAAATCAATATCCGTAATGGCATTGCGGTTGCCGGTTAAATGCCGGAAACTAACCTGCTCAAATGTCAACGCATTGATTTTAGGCAGATGGACAGGATTGGCAGGTTTTACATCAATTTCTGTGCTGAGGATTTGCTTAAAGTTGCCTAAAGAAACTTCTGCTTCGCGCCAGGAAAGGATCACATTTCCCAATTCCTGCAAGGGGTTGAACAGGAAAAAAGAATAGAACAAAAAAGAGAAATACTGGCCCGGGGAAATGGTTTTCTCAAATATCAAAACCAATAAAACCACCACCATCGTACTGCGCACAAAATTGACGGTTGTACCTTGCGCAAAACTCATGCTGCGGACGTACTTTACTTTTTTCAGCTCTAAATCCAATATCTGGTAAGTGGTTTTGTTAAGGCGTTTGATTTCCTGTCCGGCCAAACCTAAACTTTTGATCAGTTCAATATTTCGCAACGATTCTGTAGTGGAACCAGCCAGCGTAGTGGTTTGCATCACAATTTTCTTTTGGATCGTTTTTATTTTCCGGCTGAGGAACATGCTGACAAAAGTGATGATCGGGATTGCTGCAAAATAGACCAGTGTAACTTTGTAGCTTACCGTTACCGAATAAACGGTAATGAAGATCATCCCGATCAGGCTCACAAATAAAACACTGATAAAAGAAGTAATAAACTTTTCCGAATCCAGCCGTACTTTTTGTAAAATCCCTAAGGTTTCTCCGCTGCGCTGATCTTCAAACACCTGATAAGGCAGTTTCAGCGAATGCTCCAAACCATCTGCATACATACGTGCTCCCACTTTTTGGGTGATGATATTGGTATAATAATCCTGGAAATTTTTGGCAATCCGGGAAACCATCGCCGCACCAATGGCGAGGGCAACCAATCCCAATACACCATAAACAAAATCATGACGGGACAACACATCCCGTTTCTCAATAAAACGATCAACAACGCGGCCGGTTATATATGGATCGAGCAGGGAAAAACCCTGGTTGATGGCAGCCAGCAAAAGCGCAAGCAGGACATAACCGCGATAGCTTTTTAAGTAATTGATAAGTATCTTCATGAATAATATAAAATAAAAAAAGGGAATATCTGAACGGATACTTCCCTCTTAAAACTAATTTAAACAAAAAATTTAGACCGTCATCACATCTTTCTCTTTTAAGTCGGCCAAATGGTCAACTTTTACAATATAACTATCTGTCAGTTTCTGTACGTCGCCTTCGCCAACTTTAATGTCATCTTCGGAAACCCCTTCTGTTTTCAATTTTTTGATTTTTTCGTTCGCATCTTTACGTAAATTGCGGATGGTTATTTTGCCGCTTTCTGCTTCCGCTTTTACTCTTTTTACCAGGTCTTTTCTGCGTTCTTCGGTCAAAGGCGGTACATTGATGCGGATAATTTGTCCGTCGTTTTGCGGGTTTAAGCTGAGGTTCGATTCGATAATTGCTTTTTCAATCGGCCCCAACATAGATTTTTCCCAGGGCTGGATCACCAAAGTTCGTGCATCGGGGGAATTAACCGTACCGATCTGACTTAAAGGCGTAGCGGTGCCGTAATAATCCACATAAACGCCATCCAGCATGGAAGGTGAAGCTTTTCCTGCCCTGACTTTGGTCAATTCGCTATCTAAAAACTCCAGGGCTTTGTCCATGTGGGTTTTGGTATCTTGTAATTGTTTTTTAATGAGTTCGCTCATCTCTTAATTTGTTTTTGCAAAAGTAAAAATACTGTTTCAGAAAGTTATACGGATGCTGTTTTTATGCCACTAAAATTAGTGTACCAACGTACCAATGGCTTCTCCGTCAGCAATTTTTTTGAAATTACCAGTTTTGTTCATATCGAAAACAATGATCGGCAGCTTGTTTTCCTGACATAAAGTAATGGCTGTCATATCCATCACGTTCAAGCCTTTATCATAAACTTCCTGGAAAGAAATTTCATCGTATTTAATGGCCAGCGGATTTCTTTCCGGATCAGCAGAATAAATACCGTCAACACGTGTCCCTTTTAAAACTACATCTGCTTTAATTTCAATCGCCCGCAAAGAAGCTGCGGTATCCGTAGTAAAATAAGGGTTTCCGGTTCCGGCACCAAAAATAACCACCCGGCCGGTTTGCAGATGCGTCATGGCACGGCGACGGATATACGGCTCGCAAATCTGCTCCATTTTAATGGCCGATTGCAAGCGTGTTTCAACACCAATCCCTTCCAGTGCACTTTGCAAAGCCATACAATTAATTACCGTGGCCAACATGCCCATATAATCAGCCTGCGCACGTTCCATTCCGGATTTTTCGGCACTCAACCCGCGAAAAATATTTCCTCCCCCCACCACAACCGCTATTTCCATACCGGCTTCAAATACACTTTTAATATCCTCCGCATACTGCAAAACACGTTTATTATCAATGCCGTACTGACGGTCGCCCATTAAGGATTCGCCGCTAAGTTTCAGGAGGATTCTTTTGTATTTCATGTTGATTGAATATGGATAAACAAGATTTGGGCTAAGGTTTGCTTGATAAAATATTGCCGTTAAAAGAAGTATGCAAGTGCTGGAAATCCTCATTAAATACGATAAAATCTGCACGGTAACCTTTTTTGATTTGGCCTTTTAATTCATCTTTTAATAAATATGCCGGATAAAGTGAAGCCATATTGATTGCTTCCGCCAGAGAAATATCAGCAAACTGAACGAGATTTTGCACACCTTTCAGCATCGTTAAGGCCGAACCTGATAAAGTTCCATCCGGCATTATGTAATGGTTTTTGTTAAATTTATGCTGATAAACGCCTTCATTGCTTTCTGTTACCGCATCAGTAATTATAAAAAGTTTATCACCCAGTTCGCGTTTTGCCAAACGGATCATCGGGTAATCGACATGAATACCATCCGGGACGATACTGGTGTAAGGTTTTTGCTCAAAAATAGCAGGTATAAAACCAGGATCACGATGGTGCATTTGTGGCATGGCATTGTATAAATGCGTTACTGCTTTTACGGGATATTTTAAAAAACGGTTTGCCTGTGTAAAAGAAGCATTGCTATGGCCAGCCGAAAGAATGATGTTTTGCCGGTTCAGAAAATCCAGCACTTCATCGTCCTGCAACTCTGGCGCAATCGTTATCATTTTAATTTCTCCTTCGGCGAGGTCAAACCAGCGTTCCAGTTCTGCTACCGATGCTTTTCGGATCAGGTTCTCCGGATGCGCACCTTTTCGTTTTGGGTTGAGGAACGGGCCTTCCAAATGCAAACCCAAAAAATTACCGATGCTGTTTTTACGGTATGTTTTTGCGGCTTCGATTCCTTGCTCTACAATAGCAGCCGTATTGGTGGCGATGGCAGCCAGAAAACCGGTTGTGCCTTGCTGCAACAAATCGGTTTCCATCTGTTGTAAAGCAGCCGGACTTGGGTTTCCGCCGAACAACTGTCCACCGCTGCCATAAATTTGCAGGTCGATCAATCCGGGAGCTAAATAATTACCTTTTAAATCGATACTGTTTTTATCGGCATAAAACTTGTTTTGATCGATTATATCCAGTACAAAACCATTTTCAACTAAAACTGCTTTGCCGGAAGATATTGTTCCGTTAGTTATCAGTTTTAAATTATAGAAAGCTGTGATCATTTTTTACCGATAAAAAAGCACAAAAAAAATCCCCGCTGGTTTAGCGGGGATTTGAAGTATAAATTAAGAGCCTAATGCAACCCTTTTGAAAGCGGTTACGGTAAGTCCTTTTTGAATTCCGTTTAAAAACTGGGTAATGGTTTTGGAAGAATCCTTTACAAACTCCTGGTTCAACAAAGTAGAGTCTTTATAAAACTTGTTTAGTTTTCCCTGAGAAATTTTTTCAACCATTTCTTCCGGTTTTCCTTCGGCTCGGATTTGTTCTTTCGCAATATCCAACTCGCGCTGGATAGTAGTTGCATCTACATCACCTTTATCAATCGCAACTGGGTTCATGGCCGCAATTTGCATCGCTACGTCTTTTCCGGCTTCGTCAACACCTTCTGCCACTACATTTAAAGCAACCAAAACGCCCAAACGGAAATTACCATGGATATAAGGCACTACACGTGTCCCTTCCAGCACTTCGTATTTAGAAATACTGATTTTCTCTCCGATTTTTCCGGTTTGGTCTAAAATTGCATCCGCGATCGTTAAACGGTCATTATCTACGTCCAATCCTAAAGCAGAAAGTGCTGCAATGTCTGTTGGTTTTTCATCTACTGCACGGTTGGCAATATCGTTTGCAAAAGCAATAAAGGCTGCATTTTTAGCTACGAAATCTGTTTCACAGTTTAGTTCGATCAAAACGCCACGCGTTCCATCGTTAGATGTACGGGCGATAACTACACCTTCATTTAATTCGCGATCCTGACGGCTTGCAGCAACTTTAGCACCTTTTTTCCGCAAAAAATCTATTGCAGCTTCAAAATCACCATTAGTTTCAGTCAGTGCTTTTTTGCAATCCATCATTCCAGCTCCGGTTAGCTGGCGCAATTTATTTACATCTGATGCAGAAATTTGTACTGTTGACATATCTTTAATTTGATAAGTTTAATATTGATTTTAGATGGTGAATTTCTAAACGTTGTTATTCGATTTAATTCACCATCTAAAGTTTAAAAAATTGAAGTTTTCGTTTCAAAACAAAAACTTAAGCAGCTCCATGTCCTTCTGTTGCAGTGCTATCAACAACATTTGTAGGAGCTTCAGTTTCGGCCGCAGCTCTTCTACGACGCGTTCCTTCAGCAACTGCAGCGTCCGGTTGAGGCGCATCAGCTTTTGCTTTTGCAGCAGCAGCTTCTTTTTCAGCTTCGTCTTCTTTATCGCGTTTACGCTCATCCAAACCTTCTTCAATTGCTTGGGTAATGATACCGCAGATTAAGGAAATAGATTTGGTTGCATCATCGTTTGCCGGGATAGGAAAATCAATGTTTGACGGATCAGAGTTGGTATCCACCATAGCAAACGTAGGGATATTCAGTTTTAATGCCTCAGAAACAGCAATGTGTTCTTTCTTCACATCAACCAAAAATAATGCGGCCGGTAAACGGTTCAGATCAGCAATTCCACCTAAAAGCGATTCTAATTTAATACGTTCACGCTGAATCATCAGCCTTTCTTTTTTAGAAAGAATGCTGTAAGTACCGTCTTTAGTCATCTTATCGATGTTAGACATCTTTTTGATTGACTTACGAACGGTTTGGAAGTTTGTTAACATACCACCTAACCAACGCTCGGTCACAAAAGGCATGTTCACGGATTTTGCAAAATCAGCAACTAAGTCTTTTCCTTGCTTTTTGGTAGCAACGAACAATACTTTGCGGCCTGATTTTACTATTTGTTTGATTGCTGCAGCAGCATCATCTACTTTGCTTAATGTTTTATTTAAATCGATAATGTGGATGCCATTGCGCTCCATGAAAATGTATTGTGCCATTTTCGGGTCCCATTTGCGGGTAAGGTGACCAAAGTGTACACCTGCATCCAGTAAATCCTGATATGTTGTTTTTGCCATTGTGTTGTCCTCCTTAAAAAATTAACGTTTACTGAACTGAAATTTACGACGTGCTTTCTTGCGACCTGGTTTTTTACGTTCCACCATACGGTCATCACGTGTCATCAAACCTTTTGCGCTCAAAGCTGATTTCTTTTCAGCATCTAATTCAACAATAGCTTTGGCAATTGCCAAACGAACGGCACCAGCCTGTCCGTTTACGCCGCCACCGGCCACGTTAACTTTTACATCAAATTTTCCGGTAGAACCAGAAACTTCTAACGATTGGGTAACCACATATTGCAATGGTAATGTTGGGAAATACGCTTTGTAATCTTTGCCATTCACGATGATGGCTCCGTTGCCTTCTTGCAGATAAATGCGGGCAACTGCAGTTTTTCTCCTGCCGGATGTGTTGGTAACTGACATTCTTTTTCTCCTTAATAGTTAAAGTGTAATGGCTTTAGGGGTTTGTGCTTCATGCGGATGCTCGGCACCTGCATAAACATGCAGGTTGCCAAATAAGGCTTTGCCCAAACGTGTTTTAGGTAACATCCCGCGTATGGCTTTTTCTACCACGCGTGTTGGATGTTTTGCCATTAACTCCTTAGGAGAAATGAATTTCTGGCCGCCCGGATAACCGGTATAAGAAACATATTCTTTTTCGCTGAATTTGTTTCCGGTCAGTTTTACCTTGTCTGCGTTGATAACAATTACATTATCACCACAGTCTACGTTTGGGGTGAATCCTGGCTTGTTTTTTCCTCTGATGATCATGGCGATCTTAGAAGACAAGCGCCCCAAAATCTCGCCTTGCGCATCAACAACAACCCACTCTTTGTTGACGGTTTTTTTATTGGCAGAGACAGTTTTGTAACTTAACGTATTCACTTGCTTTGTATTAAATTATTAAACAGTTTATTTTACCCCGTAATTTCGGGATTGCAAAGATACTGGAAAATGTTTTATTACAAAGGGTTGGATGCAGATTTTTTGGTAGTAAAAGGAGTATTGCTGTATTGTTCTTTTTTGTTTTTGCTGATGAGCGTTCGACTACGACTTATCTTGTCGTAGTGTCGCACTACTTTTGATCAAAAAAAGCAGCATGAACTCAAAAGTAATTTCTCCGGACTGCCTCCCGAAACCTGATTTTGACCTGGCCAGGATGAACAACAAAATGGATTTAACACAGGTTTTTGCTCCCCGGCGGGAATCATATCTTAATGAATTTACTTTGTTTATCGCACATTTTAATGCGATCCCGAATTTTATCCACGAAGTCAACATCGATTGTAAGCGGGCCAATGTTTGGTTCCTGAAAAAATATACAAGCGAAATCACCAATTGCTATTATGATAAAAGATACTTTAACAACAGTAAAAAAGCCGAGTTCGACGATATCTTTTATTTTTTGTATGATGACCTGATTGTTGATTTCGATACCAATAATTCTATCGTAAGATTTCTTTTTAGAAAAACGGAAGTTTCCAAAGTCGAAAAGATTATCAGCGGTATCCACAAGTTTGGAAAAGGGAAATCTCAGCCTGAAATTATGCTGATTATAAATTCCAACAATAGCATAAGTAAAAAGTCTTTGCAAATTATCAAATCTAAATTAAGCATTGAAAACAACTATAATGATGATTTTAAAGAAATTCATCAAACGATATTAAAAAGGCTTTCCAGAAAAAGCGATAAAGGTTTGATTCTTTTGCATGGCAAACCGGGCACTGGTAAAACTTCTTATATCCGCTACCTAATTTCTGCTGTTAAAAAGAGTGTTATTTTTCTGCCGCCAAATATGGCAAGTGCAATTACCAATCCCGATTTGATTTCTATTTTGATCAATAACCCAAATTCGATCTTTGTAATTGAAGATGCCGAAAATATAGTTGTGGACAGAGAGCAAGATGGCAATTCGCCGGTTTCGGTACTACTTAATATTTCTGACGGTTTACTTTCCGATTGTTTAAATATCCAGATCATTTGTTCTTTCAATACTGACATTTCCAAAGTTGACAATGCTTTGCTGAGAAAAGGAAGGTTAATTGCACAATATGAGTTTAAAGAACTGGCAGTTACCAAAGCACAAGCACTGTCAAACAAATTAGGTTTTACAACAACTTTCCATTCGCCAGCGCTGCTTACTGCAATTTACAATCAGGAAGAAAAAGATTTTCAGCAGGTTAAAAGAAGCAATATGATTGGGTTTAGGGCGAATAGTATTCAGCAAAATCAGCAACCTTAAAGGATTATTTATGAAATTGACAAGCATTAAAAAGGAAGTTGTTTTTAGAATGAACAACCTGAATCATCCGCAGGCAATGGCATCTAAGTTTTTATTAAGTCCAAATGATCAGGACATGGTTGAGCGGATCAATTTAAATGATGAATCTGCTTTATTACAATTTACATTTAAACATATCAATATTTTAACCGGTTGGATAATCCAAAATGGATTGAATGCCGGCCAGGAACATCGCCTGATGGATTTGTGTTTGCCTGTTTTTGCAGATCAGATAAAGGTATTTGCAGCAAAGCACAAGGATAAGATATTGCCTGAAAATTGGGATTTGAAATTTATAAAATTATACGGACAGCAGTTTTATAATTTTTCATTTGCTCTTGCTGATGAAAACTTACAAACCTGGAAAAATTTTGAAATAACTAATCAGCATATTGTTTTTTTAAATCAATTAAATGCTTTCCTGTCAAAAACAGAAGCAGAAATTATAGCACAGGCAAAAAAGGAAATTCCTTTATTGGAACACAAGTTAAAAGATACTGCTGTACAAACTTCGGATTATGAATATTTTATTGACATCGATTTTTTCACAAAAGATACTGATGGAAACCCGGTTTATACAGCTTATCATTCCTTTCATATCAGTAATGTTCAGGATCAAAATTGGGGATTGCTTGGTGATGAAGAAGACTGGCGTGAAAGCGGTTGGTTGCCGCCTTTGGAAAACCGTTGCTGCTATTTAATGCACGAACTGGTTTATCATTCGCACATTCGGCAAAGCATTTTTGATATTGATAAAATCTGGATCAATATCAAAGTTTGGGATCAAGGTATGTTTTCGTGCAAGGATGAAGAATGGGAAAATCAAAAATTTTCTATTTAAAAATTGACTGCGACATTTTTTGTCGGTGTTATAAATTACTTTTAAGTAAAATTGAGCTATGTCTAAAACAGAATCTTTACTGCGCTACAATGCCATTATCAAAAGAGTAAAACAAGCACCGGCCACACTTCAAGAAATTGAATCTTATCTGGAAAGGGAATCAGAAATTCATGGCGTTAATTTAAAAGTTTCTAAAAAAACATTTAAGCGGGATTTGGATGATATAAATTCCTTGTACCAGAAAAGCATTCAATTTGATTTCTCCAAAAAGAAATATTTTATCGAGGATTTAGAAAATGAAGATTTTAACAACAGGCTGTTAGAATCTTTTGAAATGTTTAATGCCCTGAAAATTAATGCAGGTTTATCCGATCATCTTGATTTTGAAAAAAGAAAATCTTTAGGACTGGAAAACTTTCATGGCCTTTTACTTGCAATTAAAAACCGGCACCAATTAAATTTCAGCTATCAAACCTTTTATTATGAGGAACCTGTTTTAAAAAAAACCAATCCTTATCTTTTAAAAGAATTTAAAAATCGCTGGTATCTAATTGCGAAAGACCTTAAAGATGAACAAATCAAAACCTTTGGCTTAGACCGGATTTCTGCAATCGATATTACCAAAAAGAAATTCGCTTATCCGGTTAAAAATAATCTGAAAGAGAAATTTCAGCATAGTTTTGGAATAATTGATTCTGTTGAAGGTTCTGTTCCCGAAAAGGTTGTTTTATCTTTTACCAGTCACCAGGGCAATTATATCAAAACCTTGCCTTTGCACCACAGCCAGGAAATTTTAATTGATAACCAGCATGAACTGCGCATCCAATTAAAAGTATATATTGCCTTTGATTTTGTACACGAACTTCTTTCTTATGGCGACAGCATGAAAGTTATAGCACCGCAATCTTTAATTGATACGGTAAAAGAAGCATATGGGAGAGCGCTGAAATTATATTAGAGAATAGTGATTAATAGATTAATGTTTTACGAATAAAATGTAGAAAAAATTTTAGATGGAAAATAATACCAAAAATGAATGTGTACTTGGTGTGAAAGGAAACACGACGTTGAGTAATCTGAGGGAAATTGCTGATTGGCAATTAGATGCAAAGAATGCAAAAGTTGGCTTGCCTGCTTTACAACGAGGTTATGTATGGAAGCCGCAGCAAGTTGAAACATTGTGGGATTCTTTACTTAGGGGATTTCCTGTCGGGTCTTTTTTAGTTGCAGACAATGGTACTGAACGAAAAGACTTATTAGATGGCCAACAAAGGGCTACTGCGATTGCAATGGGATTTTATAATCCTTGGGATGAAGGTCAAAAGCCAGACTTTTTTTCAAGTAAATTTAAGGATATTGAAAAATCAGTTCCAATTTTGTGGCTTGATTTAGGGTTTAAAGATAATGAATCAGGAGGCGTGAATAACGACTTCATTTTTCTTCCAAGACTGGTTACTCAATCACACCCTTGGGGATATAGAAAAGATGGTGCAACTATCGGTTTAAATAAGCGCAGGATTGCAATTGAGCGGTTTGACCTTATTGCAGAGGAAAACAATAGTAAGAGTAACTACACCGAATATGATTTAAAATACGTTTATCCTTTGGAAGCTAATTTGCCTGTTCCGATTGTTTTTTTAATTGAGGCGGTAAACGAACACAAGAAAAACTGGAAGGATAACTTGATAAAAAAATGTGAGACACACTTGACGCATATTAAGTTATGGCATTATAATAATGAAACTATTTACATTGACAAGCTTAACCAATTATTGAATGACAATGGTATTTCTAAAAAAATAGAGGACTCAATCAGATGGTTAATGTCAACGCGAATACCAGTTATTGCACTCGAAAAAGAACAGCTTGAGGAAGAATCCAATTCTATTGAAGATGCCTCCACTTTGTTTGTACGTATAAATACTGCTGGTACTCCATTGAGGGGCGAAGAACTGATATATTCAATGTATAAAACAGCTTTTCCGGAAAGCAAAGAAATTGTTGAACAGGCTGGAGCTGGTTTTATAGCCCCTTCTAGAATTATCAATCATATTTCCCGAATCGTTTCAACTGATTTAGCACTTGAGAAGAATACAAATCAGAATTTCAGCATACCTCAACCATTGAAGTTGAAGCAATTTCAGCAAAGCATTAAAGAGAGTGGATTCAACAAAAATTTAAGAATTTTTGTTGACGAAACAAAACCTAAAAACGTAGAAAATCTGTTTAAAAGTGTAAAAAAGATTTTTGAGGGTAACAACGATTTTAAGTTTCCGTTACCATTAATTGTAGATATAGCCAGGGCTAATAATCCCGATACTTTATTTGTGCTTTTATATTGGCTACATAAAACAGAATTAAATACTGAAGATATTATAGAAGATGTTCAGCTTCATAAAAAAATATTAGCGACAATCACGTTATTAACATGGTTTTCAATCGATACAAATAAAGTACTTAGTGAATTTGCCAAAGATGATTCATTAAGGCTGGGTAACAAAGAATTTTGGAACATTGCCAATTTCAATAATCTAACTGTAAGCAAATCAATTGTAAATTTACCTAAGCCTGAATACTTGAAGGCGAGGTTAAAGGGAAAATTTGGTAGCACTTGGGCGACAATTATTAAAGAAGATAACGAAAGAGGCATAATTATTGAATTCATAGCGAAACTATTCGATCAACGAGGACTATTATTATTTGTCCAACGAAATTATATTAATGGAAAGTTTCAACAACTTCAATGGGATATACTTTTAGAGGACTCTAACCGCCCTTACGATTTGGATCATATTTATCCTTCGATAAAAAATCAACACAATACTTTTGGAGAAATTAGAGAACTCAACAACAAGATAGGAAATTATAGGATTTTGGCTTTAGAAGACAATAGAAGCGACAAAGATAATTTACCCAAAGACAAACTTAGAAATGATAAGGTTAGACAGGACAGTTTTATAAAAGACGATTGGGAATGTTGGGAAAAAATTGGTGCAGAGCGAATTACAACTGACAACTTTAAAGCAGGAAACGTTTGTAATGCAATTTATACAAGAATTGGAAATATTTATAAAGAATGGTATGATACGCTCTCCGTTGGAACACTTGTTGAAGAGTAATCAGGACAATATTCTCCCATACTTCTTTTACCACCTAAAAATCCAAACCACTATCTTTGCCGCCGCTAAAACAAAAAAACATGCACGCTTCCAACCTCGCACATAACCTTCATGGTTCTGAGATCATTAAAATTGCTGCTGAAATCAATGAACTGAAAAGGAAAGGCGAGCAGATTGCCAATTTAACCATCGGTGATTTTGATCCGGCTATTTTCCCGATCCCTGAAGAATTACAGCAGTTGATCATCAAAGCTTACGAAGCGCATCAAACCAATTATCCTCCGGCTGACGGCGTTCTGGAACTGCGCGAAAGTGTTTCTAAGTTTTTAAAAGCGAAATTTGATTTGGATTACGGTACAAATGAAATTATCATTTCCGGCGGATCGCGGCCGCTGATCTATGCAATTTTTCTCGCATTAGTAAACGAAGGCGAAAAAGTAGTTTTCCCGTCGCCGTCCTGGAACAATAACCATTACTGCGATTTGCTTCGGGCGGAAGCGGTAATCGTACCAACGCAGCCCGAAAACAATTTTATGCCAACGGCAGATGAATTGCGTCCGCATTTAAAAGGTGCTGCGCTGCTTTCTTTGTGTTCTCCGCTCAATCCAACGGGAACTATGTTTTTGAAAGAAGACCTGGAAGCGATTTGTGATTTGGTGATTGAAGAAAACAAAAGCCGCAACAAAAGCGAAAAGCCATTGTATATTTTGTACGATCAAATCTATTCGCAGTTAACTTTTGGCGCTCACGAGCATTTTAATCCGGTTTCTTTACGTCCGGAGCTGCGCGATTATGTAGTTTTTGTGGATGGCAGTTCTAAGTGTTTTGCAGCAACTGGTGTGCGCGTTGGCTGGGGATTTGGCCCGGCAACAATCATCAATTACATGAAAGCAGTTATTGGCCACATGGGCGCATGGTCGCCGAAGCCGGAGCAGGTGGCCATGTCCAAATTTCTGGAGGAAGATACTGCTGTTGAAGCTTATCTGACTACCTTTCGGCAAAACCTTCAAAAAAACTTAGACACTTTATACCAGGGTTTCATCAGCCTAAAAGAAAAAGGTTTTGCGGTAGATGCTATTGAACCGATGGGCGCCATTTATTTAACATTAAAAGTTGATTATACCGGGAAAACCACACCAGAAGGTAAGGTACTTGAAACCTCAACCGATATTAATTTTTACCTGATAAAAGAAGCACAGGTAGCTTTGGTCCCGTTTTCTGCTTTTGGCGCCGAGGATGACGTGAACTGGTTCCGGGCTTCGCTTGGCGCAAGTACAGTTACAGAAATTGAAGAAATGCTGCCGAGGATTGAAGCGGCACTTTCTCAGTTGAAATAATTTTCGGTTTATCGTTTTGTCATCTCGACCGTAGGGAGAGATCTTCATCTAATTGTACAAGATTCTCTTTTGCTTTGAAGAAGATTTCTCCTATCGTCGAAATGACAATACTAAATTTTTACCCGATAAAAGAAGCATCACACATAAAACCAGAACTGGCAACCCGCAACTTAAAATCCGCAACCGTCCTCAAGCAGCCTTACTAATATACTTCACCAAACTCCTTTTGGCAACCGGCAACAACGTTTGTTCTAACGGGAAAGTAATATCACAGGCAACCTGGTAAACAGCCGGATTGGGCAGTTGCTTTCGGTTGTTGATCAGGTCAATTTTAATAGATTCCGGTGTGTGCACAAAACTTAAACTATAGTTGGCAATATAAGATGTATTGATGCCACGGTATTGATCATCTTTTCCTTCAAAAACCGTAATGTGATATTCATAAACGTGCAACCCTTTTTCATCGCCGTTGCGGATAAATAAATAACCAAAATCAGGAACTAAAGGTATCACACCAACCGAATCGATCAGCAAACGGGTTTCCACAAAATCATAAATTTCCTTTCCCTGCTGCAGGGCCGGATCCATTTTTTCTAAAGCATAAGAGATGATCTGCTCAATTTCCTGCATCACGTAATCATCTTTCACCATCTTTTCATACGTCAGTTTCAAGGCATCAAAATCAGCTTTGGTCAATCGCTGCGGAAAATTTTGCTGCATCAATACCTTGTTGTTTTTAAAATGCAGCAGGTTGTTGTAGTGGAAGATCAAATCGCCCAGATCAGGATATAACTGACTGCTGCGGAAATGTTTGTTGATGTGCTGCAAATAAGCCAGCAAAACATATTTTTTGTGCTCAAAATCAATTGAACCTTCAATAAACCAGTTGATACCTAAAGCCTTCATTTATTGCCCCTTTCAAAAATTAAAAGTTAAATAAAAAATCACACTTTTGCAAATGATGCAAAAAGGAAACTTGTTTTTAATTCCTGTACCGCTTGCTGATGAAGCCGGTTTAAAATCTTTTACGCCTTTTTTAAAGGAAAAGATCAACCATATCAACGAATATATTGTTGAAAACGAAAAAACAGCCCGTAAATTTTTAAAAGAAGCGGGTTTAAAAACCCCACAGGCAGATCTTACCCTACACGATTACGGCAAACACCAGCGCGGCGGCAGTCTGTCTTATTTTTTTGGCGGGTTGGAAGCTGGAAAAGATGTGGGTTTGATGAGCGAAGCCGGTTGCCCGGGCGTTGCCGATCCCGGGGCGGATATTGTTGCCGAAGCACATCGGCGGGGCATTAAAGTAGCTCCGTTAGTTGGTCCAAATTCCATTTTATTGGCTTTAATGGCTTCCGGTTTTGACGGCCAGCGGTTTGCTTTTCACGGTTATTTGCCGATTGACAAAGCCGAGCGTTCGCGGAAGATTAAAGAACTGGAAAGCCTTTCCGAGCGTTACCAGCAAACTCAGGTTTTTATGGAAACGCCTTATCGAAATAATCAGTTGCTGGAAGAAGTGTTGAAAAGCGCACATCCAAAAACGCTTTTGTGCATTGCCTGCAATTTAACCGCTGCGGATGAAATGATTGCTACCAAAGATGTGGCCGAATGGAAAAAACAAACCCTTGACCTGCATAAAAAGCCAACTATCTTTCTGCTGCAACGCTTATAAGATTTATGCCGATAAAAGAAGCATCAGCGGCAATTTGGACATGCAATCAACTATTTCAAGGTTTTTTCGTTGCTGAAAAATGATCCTTGCCGAAGGCCATTATCCTGTTTTAATTGTTGGCGCCGGGCCTTCCGGTTTGATGATGGCGGCACAATTGCTGCGGTACGGCATACAGCCAATTATTATTGATGGTAAAAAAGGCCCGACAGCGCAATCACGCGCATTAGCTGTTCAGGCCCGTTCCATGGAGATTTACCGGCAAATGGGTTTGGCTGACCAGGCTTTGCAAGAAGGGATCCAGGCAGAAACTATTTCCATTCAGAATGATAAAGAAGAAATGGTTCGGTTTTCCTTGCAAAACCTCGGACAAGATGCAACGCCGTTTCCTTTTGTGCACCTGCTCGAACAAAGTAAAAATGAACGTTTGCTGCTGGGTTTTCTCACCCTAAATTGTTGTCCGGTTTATTGGAACACTACTCTAACCGGTTTTTCCCAGGATGAAACCAGCATCAAAGCGCACCTAAAAAGTGATGATAAAAGAAGCATTGTCATTGCAGATTGGCTGATCGGTGCCGATGGCACACCTAGCGGCGTTCGGAAACAATTGCAGATCAACTTCAAAGGCGATGCTTATGCGAACAGGTTTTACCTGGCCGATGTGGAGTTTGATCAAAGTTTCATAGAAAAACAAATTACTTTAAAAACGGGCAATGCTTCTTTTACCGGCTTTTTCCCGATGAAAGGCCTTAACCGTTTTCGTGTGGTTGCAACTTTGCCCAAAGCGTTTACCGATCGGGAAGAAGTCCGGTTTGAAGAAGTTGAAGCAGATCTGGTTAAATCCTTACCGGCCAAGGCTACAATCAAAAAATGCCATGCGTTTTCAATTTATAAACTCCATCATCGCATGGCCGAGAAATTCAGGGACAAAAGAAGCTTTATAATTGGCGATGCTGCCCATATCCATTCGCCAGTTGGCGGACAGGGCATGAATACCGGTTTGCAAGATGCTTATAATTTGGCGTGGAAGCTGGCCGGAGTGATCAACCAAGAACTGCAATCAACAATTTTAGAAAGTTATGCAGCAGAACGGATGCCGGTAGCCAGGAAATTGCTGCAAACAACTGACCGCTTTTTCAATCTAATCAATTCTCAAAATGCTTTCAATCGTTTTTTCAGAAATAACATCTTGCCCAAACTAATCCGTTTTTTTTGGAAGCAGGAAAAGTTCCGGGCGTTTGGCTTTAAAATGGTTTCTCAAATTGGGATTGATTACCGTGAAAGCAAGATCAACCTCAACCTCAGCAAAGCCGAAAATATGAAAGCTGGCGACCGGCTGCCTTTTATTAAAATTTTTGATGAAAAGAAAAAGCAGGAAACAGATTTACATGCTTGGTGCAGCAAGCCTGGGTTTACTTTAATTGCCCTGGGGAAGTTGAAAGAAAACGATCTGTTTAACCTGGCGAAGTGGATCACGCAAAAATATCCGCAGTTAAACTTTTTTTACCTGCCTTTTTCCGTTAAAAATAAAAGCGTTTTTGATTGTTTTGAGTTGAAGGAAGACCAGCATAAGGCAATTATTGTGCGCCCGGACATGTATATTGGTTATTTAAACGATACGGTCCATGTAGATTTGATTGATCAATATTTGGAGCAAATTGTGGGTTGCATCAAGTCACATAAAAAGCAGGCATAAAAGAAGTATTCTGGTAGAAAGAGGATTTAAGTGAGGCTGCCTAACCGTGGATCGTTTCGCTTTTGCCGTAATTTTGGACTACCTGTGCTTCGTATGCTAAAAAAGTTTTCCATCGGCTTTCTACATTAATTGTAACAGCGTACTTCTTGGCCATGCGGATAAACATCGTATAGTGGCCAGCCTCACTCACCATCAATTCGTGATAAAAAGCAGAAAGCTCCGCATCGTTGATATGTTCAGACATTACTTTAAAACGTTCGCAGCTTCTTGCTTCGATCATGGCCGAAAATAACAAACGATCGATTAATTGTGCTTCACGTCCACCGCCTTTGATGATAAATTTGGCCAGTTCGTTTACGTAATTGTCTTTTCGTTCCCGGCCTAAAACAAATCCCCGCTGCAAAATCAGGTCGTGTACGCGTTTAAAATGATCTAATTCTTCCTGCGCCAACAGCACCATTTCCTGTACCAATTCTGAAAGATTAGGGTTTTGAACGATTAAAGTAATGGCATTGCTGGCAGCCTTTTGTTCGCAAAAAGCATGATCGGTTAAAATTTCTTCAATGTTGCTTTGCACCACGTTGGTAACCCATTGCGGGTCGGTTGGCAGTTTTAGTTTCAGGATTGTTTTCTCGCTCACAAAGTAAAGATAGTGAATGGAGAATGGTTAATAGTTTATGAAGCTACTATGAACTAATCTTCCTCATTTATAGCCGGATTATTGGATAAAAGGCGGGAGTGATGATGTATGGTGAGAATTTCAATTTTTGTAGTACCTACAATTTGATATATGACCCTATAATTTCTAAAAATAATTTCCCTTAAATTTTCATTTTCTTGATCAGGAACTGTCCTGCCCATTGTTGGTTGCGTGCTTAATTGATCAATAGCTTCCTGTATCTTCTTATTTTCAAGATAAGCATAATGAACAGAATTGCGCCTGATATAATTGACAATATCTCTTAAGTCTTGCTTTGCTATTTTAGAAAGAACTATTCGAACCATGAGTTCATTTCTTTTTTAACTTCTTCCCAATCATAAACTTCACCGTTTTTAATCTGCTGCTGTGCTTCTTCGATTTTTTGCAGCAAAATTACCTTTTCAACCAAATCATCAATTGAAAAGGTGTCTGGCATGTGGTTAATTAGCTCTTGTACTTTTTCTTTGATCAGCATAAGTTCTTCCTTTTTATAAAGATAACGAAATTACCTGTACAAATTTTTGTTCTCGATAAATCCCAAAACAGCATCCGGTAAAAAATACTGTACATTCTTTTTTGGGCGATGGATTTTCGGATAAAAGCCGAAGAAATTTCGATCAGGCAATAATCAAATAGACGTATTGTTAGATAAATCGCGAGCGTGATGATGGATGGTAAGCACCTCAAGCAAGAGTTGTGTTTTGTAACGATAAATGATTAGGTAATTCCTAAATGCCAATCTTCGGACTTCAATGTTTCTATGATTAAAAGGGACACCAGAATCAGGAAAAGTATAAAGCTGCTCTATAGCTTCGATAATTAATTGCTTTTCAATTTTAGCATATTTAACAGAATCTTTTGCGATATATTGATAAATATCGTTCAAGTCGGCTTTTGCGGTAGGAAGTATTTCAATGATTACAAGTCTTCGCTTAACCACTCTTTTTTAAATTCTTTCCAATCTTGCCCTAACCCTCTGCTGGATTCTTCAAGTGCCTGCTCAATTTTAGCCGTAAGTTTTATTTGATCAATTACATCATCCACATCAATTTCATCTGGCATATGCTCAAGTAAATGGAGTATTTTTTCTTTTGTAATTAGCATAAATCCCTCTTTTTATAAAGATAACGGATTTATCGGTACAAATTTTTACTTTCGATAAATTCCAACACAGCATCCGGCAAAAAGTATTGTACGTTCTTTTTCTGGGCGATGGATTTTCGGATAAAAGTCGAAGAAATTTCGATCAGCGGCGTATTAGTAATGGTTACAGAAGAATGTGTGCTAAACGAAGTACTTTCAAAGCTTGGCCTCGGATAAACGTAAATTTGATAATCACGCAGCAAAATTTCGTAGTTTTTCCATTTCTGCAAAGAGTTCAAATTATCAGAACCCATAATCAGCGTAAACTGATGGTTTGGAAATTTTTCCTGCAAATAAATTAAGGTATCAATGGTGTAGGAGGGACGCGGAAGTTTCAGTTCTATATCACTTACTTCAATCCGGTCAGAATTTTCGGTTGCCAGTTTTGCCATTTCCAAACGGTCGTAAGTATTGATCAGGTCGCTTGCTTTTTTTAGCGGATTATGCGGAGAAACAATCATCCAGACTTTATCCAGATCGGTATGGTTGGCCATATAACTGGCAATAATTAAATGCCCGGTATGGATGGGGTTAAAAGAGCCAAAAAACAAACCAATCTTCATGCTTCTTTTATCGGGTAAAAATGGTTAACGGCCAATGAAATCAGAAACCAGATCTTCAGCTTCCTGGCAAGCCCTTCCCAGCTCGTAATTTTTCAGGATCACATCAAATTGCGGCGCATAAGCCAGTTCTTTTTCTGCTTTGACATAACGTTCCTGCAGCTTTTCTTCGCTGTCGGTCCCGCGCCCGCTCAATCTATCGATCAGCACTTCCAGCGATGGCGGCTGTACAAAAATAGCCAATGCTTTTCCGTCATATTTTCTTTTCAGGTGCAAACCACCAATTACATCAATATCAAAAATAACGTGCTTGCCGCTGTTCCAGATCCGTTCAATTTCTCCTCGCAGCGTACCATAAAAAGTTCCCGAATAGACTTCTTCAAACTCTACAAATTGCTTTTGGGCAATGCGGTGCAAAAACTCTGTTTGCGATATAAAATAATAATCTTTTCCCTGCTGTTCATCGCCGCGCGGCTGGCGCGTGGTAGCCGAAATGGAAAACTCCAGATCCGGAAACTTACTCAACAAATGATGTACAATCGTAGTTTTGCCAGCTCCGGAAGGTGCAGAAAATATGATGAGTTTGCCGTTTTGGTTCATGGAAAAAGGTTCATAGTTTTTGGTTCATTGTTGATAGATAAGCTGATAGCTGAAGGCTTAAAGCTAACAGCTACAGCACATTCAGCAATTGTTCTTTGATCTTTTCCAGTTCTTCTTTCATGCCTACCACTAATTTTTGGATAATGGCATTATTGGCTTTGGAACCCAGCGTGTTTACTTCGCGGCCAATTTCCTGGGCAATGAAACCTAACTTTTTACCGTTGGCATCTGCACTTTTCAAGGTTTCCAGGAAATAATCGCAATGTGCTTTCAAGCGGATCTTTTCTTCTGTGATATCCAATTTATCAATGTAATAAATCAGCTCCTGTTCAAAACGGTTCTGGTCGATATTTTCCCGGCTCACTGCTTCGCTCAAAAAATAGTTCAAACGATCTTTGATTGTGATAATCCGTACCGGTTCTTCTGTTGCTACTTTGGATAGGTTTTCAAGAATGATGCTAATGCGAAGTTTCAGATCGTTTTCCAGCACGTTTCCTTCATCTGCCCTGAATTGCTGAAAAGCACCCACTGCTTTTTTGAAAACCTGTGCCACCGTTTTCCACTCATCTTCAGATGCTTTTTCTTCCTGATATTTCATCACCTCCGGCAAACCCAAAGCCAATTGCAGTAAGTTGTCTGCAGGCAGGCCAACTTTATGGCTTACTTCTTTTAGCTGCCCTAAATATTGCTCAAGCAAGACCACATCAATACCCAAAGCAGTGTTTTTAGCTTCATTTTGTTCGATATTGATGGTTAAATTTACTTTGCCGCGTTCTAATAAACGACTGCATTCGTTGCGAAGTTCAAATTCTTTATCAGCAAAAGCACGCGGGAGTTTAACGGACAGTTCCAGGAATTTACTGTTGAGGGATTTAAGTTCAACCGTATATTTTACGTTGCCCAGATCCTGGCTGATCAGGCCAAAACCAGTCATGGATTTAATCATCTGCAAAGATAAAAATTTATCAGGATGGCTAAAGTTTAAAGAAAACTAAGCATAAAAATGATACACATACTGTTTTTATCACCTAAAAATTGGATAATTAACAAAGTTTAACGCTGCCCATTGCTGCTTTTTGTAAGTTTACTTCGATGTTTAAAATTATATTTCCTGCTGTCAGTTTTGTATCGATCTTGATTTTTGCCGGTAATTTTAGTCCTGTTTTTGCACAGCAAACATTTTTGCTAAAAGGCGTAATCTTTCAAAAGCAAAATGGCCAGCTGGTAGCCAATGCGCTAATTTTAAATTTAAAAAATAAAATAACGGTTGGGAGCAATGATCTGGGCGGGTTCAATATCAAGGCAACTGTCGGCGATACGCTTAAAATTTTCAAAGTAAATTATATGGAAATTTTTTATGTGGTCTCAGATCAAAAAGACGTGGTTTTGCAGCTTTCGCCCGTCATTCAATTAAATGAAGTAATAATTGTTGGGCAATCTAAAAAGCAGGAACTGAACGAAGCGATGAGGCAATACCGCAGTCAGGGCAGTTTTTACAATGGAAAGCCGCCTGCACTTTCTTTTCTGGCTTCGCCAATTACAGGTTTGTACGAGCTTTTTGGGAAAACACCAAACCAGGCAAAGCGTTTCCAGGAGTTTTCAAAAGGAGAAACCGAGCAGCTTGCTATTGATAAACGGTTTAACAGAAGTATTGTAAAGCAGAATACGGATTTGACAGACGAGGAAGTTGAAAAATTTATGGAAATTTACCGGCCGTCTTATGACCAGATACTTCATTGGAATGATTATGACCTGATCAATTATATTACAACTTCTGCCAAGCAATTGAAAGCCGGGAAATCTCCGCCGCCACTTAAAAAACTATACTAAAAGAAGCATGTTCTGTCATTTCTGCTTTTGTTGTTATTTAGGCCGAAGGGAGAAATCTTAATCAATAAGAAATTTTAATTTTTTGGCGATAAAAGAAGCATTGGTATTTTTGCGCTTTAAAGAAGATCTCTCCCTTCGGTCGAGATGACAAAACGGTCGGGACGACAACAGAAAATCAAATCCCCAATGCTTCGCAAGCTTTTTCGGCAGCCAGTTTTTCGGCTGTTTTTTTGTTGAATTCTTTTCCGCTTCCTAATATTTCGCCGTCAACATTGGCTTGTACCGTAAATAATTTCGTGCTTTCGCCTTGCTGATTGGTAGTCAGTTCAAAAGTAATGTCTTTGCTGTGTCGCTGGCACCATTCGATCAGTTTGCTTTTAAAATTGGTTTCGGTATTTTCCAATTTATGAATATCGATATGCGATTTGATAATGCGGTTGGTCAAAAAATCTTTGGTAAAATTATAACCTTTATCTAAGTAAACGGCGCCAATCAAAGCTTCAAAAGCATCGCCCAATAAAGAACTTTGGCGGCTGGTGTTGATTACGCGTTTATCAAATTCTACCAATTGTTCAAAACCTAACTTGTGGCCAAGCTGGTTTAAGTTGATACGGCTTACAATTTTCGAGCGCAGTTCAGTTAAAAACCCTTCATCTTCATAAGGGTACATTTTGAAAAGGATTTCTGCCACAACTGAACCCAGTACGGCATCGCCCAAAAACTCCAACCTTTCATTGCTGTTTTTAACACCCTTTTTTATGACTTGTGCAACCGATTTATGGCGGAACGCCAAACGGTACAGCATCAAATTGCCCGGCACAAAACCCAGCAGGTTTTTTAACAGCTTAACGTATTTTCTGTTGGGGGATAAGTAAAGCTTGTAAAACCTAAGCACAGGCATCCAATACTATTCTTCGTATTTTTTGAAAATCACAGAGGCATTGTGTCCGCCAAAACCAAAGGTGTTGCTCATGGCAGTACGTACCAATCGCTTTTGGGCTTTATTAAAAGTGAAGTTTAACTGAGGGTCAAACTCCGGGTCATCCGTAAAGTGGTTGATGGTAGGAGGGACAATATCATTTTGGATGGAAAGGACAGCAGCAATCGCTTCGATGGCCCCGGCAGCACCCAATAAATGTCCGGTCATGGATTTGGTGGAACTGATGTTTAGCTTATAAGCATCGTCTCCGAATAAACTCACAATTGCCCTTGTTTCGCTAATATCTCCTAATGGTGTAGAAGTGCCGTGTACGTTGATGTAGTCGATATCACCAGTAGCCAGGCCAGCATCACGTAGTGCATTGGTCATCACCAAACGGGCACCCAAGCCTTCCGGGTGGGGAGCGGTAATGTGGTTGGCATCTGCACTCATGCCTCCGCCAATCATTTCGGCATAAATTTTTGCGCCGCGGGCTTTGGCATGTTCCAAGCTTTCCAAAATAACAGCACCTGATCCCTCGCCGGCCACAAAGCCATCCCGGTCTTTATCAAAAGGGCGGGAAGCTGTTTTAGGATCGTCATTTCGGGTAGATAAAGCGTGCATTGCATTAAACCCGCCCATTCCGGCTTCATTGATAATCGCTTCAGAACCTCCGGAGATAATGACATCTGCCGTCCCTAAGCGAATGTAATTGAAAGAATCAATCAGTGCGTTAGTGCCGGAAGCACAGGCAGAAACGGTAGAAAAGTTTGGACCGCGCAAACCGTATTTGATTGAAATATGGCCCGGGGCAATGTCCAGGATCATTTTGGGGATAAAATAAGGATTGTATCGCGGTATGCCATCACCCTTTGCAAAACTGGAAACTTCATCCAAAAAGGTTTTTAAACCACCAATTCCGGCTCCCCAGATTACACCAATGCGATTAGTATCTAAGTTAGGAAAATCTAAATTGGCGTCATGTACTGCTTCGTCCACTGCAAACATGGCATAATGGACAAAAGGGTCCATCTTGCGTGCTTCTTTTCTGCCAAAAATTTCCTCAGCAGAAAAGTTCTTCACTTCACAGGCAAATTTTGTCTTAAATTTTGTGGTGTCAAAGCTTTTGATAAAGTCGGCACCACTTACTCCGGCCAGTAAAGCATTCCAGTAATCAGGAACATTATTGCCAATCGGGGTAAGTGCGCCAAGACCTGTTACAACTACTCTTTTTAACTCCATTTAATTAGCAAAAAGCGCTATTATTTAACGTTTTTTTCCAAATAAGCAATTGCCTGGCCTACTGTGCCAATGTTTTCTGCCTGATCATCCGGGATAGCTACATTAAATTCTTTTTCAAATTCCATGATCAGTTCTACAGTATCCAAAGAATCTGCACCTAAATCATTGGTGAAACTTGCTTCTGGTGTAACTTCATTTTCGTCAACACCTAATTTTTCTACAATAATTGCTTTTACTCTGGAAGCGATATCAGACATAGTCTTAAATTTTATGGGTTAAATAAATCTGTGCAAAGAAAAATAAATTAAATCAAATATCAAACCTAACGATAGCTTAATTCACTAACAATTAGGCTCCTGGTTTTACTTCTGTGTTTTTGTGTACCTAAAATTAAAATTTATTGGTAAAAGCATAATATCTTAAAGGTATTATTGGTTTGATTTGTAATTTAGAATAATTTTATAACCTAAAATTTTGAACAGAAAAGTAATGAGTTTTGAGTTGGATCTGGACTTTATACTGATCGCAATTACTTCCTGTTTGAAAGATTATAAGTTGTGCTTTCATATCAACAAAGAGTTGAATACAGATTTTAGGAAAGCAGATGATTACAATCTGGACTTACAGGCAGGAAACGAGCCCTTACAGTTTTCGCAGTATTTTTTCAAAATCCAAGCTTCTGAAACTGAATTTTATATCCTATCCAACCATAGTACGGCGGGTTTTCTTATCCCTGAAATGGAAAATGTTGATTATTTTATGCTGATCAAAAACCATTTTGACAAAGAAGAGCTGAAAGTGATGGTCAGCCGGCTAAAACGGATCGGACAGGTAACAGCCGTTGCCCAGATAAACCCAAAACTGGTTCGCTCAAATGAAAACTTGTTATTTTAAACAATTTCGCTTAGTGTGAAAATTACACTAATTTTATCCGATAAAAGAAGCACCATAAATTTTTAACCCTTATTCATATACATGAAAATTTCGCACAAAAGAACAAAGATAGTTGCCACGCTTGGGCCGGCTTCATCACAAAAAGAGATGTTATTAGCTTTAATCCGGGCCGGTGTTAATGTTTGCAGGCTTAATTTCTCTCATGGAAAACAGGAAGACCACCAGATAGCGATTGACAATATCCGCGAAATCAACGAACAATATAAGTTGAACGTTGGTATCCTGGCTGATTTGCAAGGGCCGAAGATCAGGATTGGTTTGGTTAAAGAGGGCGGTGTGCAATTAATTAAAGGCGCAAAGATCAACATCACCACTAATGAAAGCATTGGCGATGACAAACAGATCTACATTACTTATGAGAATTTCCCTAAAGATGTAACTGTTGGAGAGATGATTTTATTGGATGATGGCAAACTGCAACTGCGTATTTTAGAGACCAATAATAAAGATACCGTAATTTGCGAAGTGGTTTACGGCGGAATTTTAACCTCGCGCAAAGGTGTTAATTTGCCAAACACCAAAGTTTCTATCCCAAGTTTGACGGAAGAAGATTTGTTTAACCTGGAGTTTGCCCTCAAAAATGATGTGGAATGGATCGGTTTGTCTTTTGTCCGCACTGAACTGGATATTGTTGACCTGAAACGTATCATCAGCCGGAGCGGTAAAGTGGCCAGGGTGATCGCTAAAATAGAAAAACCGGAAGCTATTGATCATATTGATGCAATTATAGAGGCCACGGATGGCGTGATGGTCGCTCGCGGTGACTTGGGCGTGGAAATGCCGATGGAACAAGTGCCGTTATTGCAAAAAATGATTGCGCGCAAATGCCGTGCAGCTTCTAAACCGGTAATTGTGGCCACGCAAATGCTGGAAAGTATGATCACGGCGCCCAGGCCAACCCGTGCGGAAGTGAACGATGTGGCCAACTCGGTATTGGATGGCGCAGACGCTGTGATGCTCAGCGGGGAAACTTCTGTTGGGGAATATCCAGTAATTGTGATTGAGACCATGCAAAAAATTATTAAAAACGTAGAAGAGTTTGGCTATCCTTTCCATACGCCAAAACCGGTGAACGATAAATCATCTACCGTTTTGTCTGATGCCGTTTGCAGTTCTGCTGTTTATTTGGCCGGCCAAACAAATGCAATCGGTATTGTAACCATGACTTCTTCTGGTTATACAGCATTTGAAATTTCAAGTCATCGCCCAAAAGCAAATACTTTCATCTTTACACGCAACCGACATTTACTTAGAACATTAAGTTTGCTTTGGGGTGTACGGGGATTCTATTATGATAAGTTTGATGCCAATTCTACGGATGGAAGTATTGAAGAAATCAATACTATTTTAAAAAGCCAGAATTTGGTAGAAGAAGGAGATGTGGTGATCAATACTGCTGCTATCCCAATGGAGAAAAAGGGAAGGACCAACATGATCAAAGTTAGCGTGATCTGATACATGGACAAGACTGGAATTTATATCGATAAAAGAAGCATCCTTTTAATTAAAGGGATGCTTCTTTTATCGATATAAAGTTTGGGTATGCTAAACCATAAAAATCAGCCGGTAATATATCTTTAAATTGCAATCAGTTCTATCAGGCTTTCAGTTTTGATAGGTTTTTCCAGAAAGAACTTAACAGAAGGATAACTCCTGATTTTCTCCATATAACTTTTACTGATGGAAGAAGTAAGTGCGCAGATCAGATATTTATCTTGGATGTTTTTAGGCAGGTTTTCAAATGCTTCTACAAATTCAAAGCCATTCATCAATGGCATGTAAATATCCAGGATGATGATATTTTTTGCTGCAAGCCCGGTAAAATCAGGGTTGTCCTTTTTGATATAATCGTATGCTTCCTGTGCGTTTAAAAAAGATACGATATTCACAGTTCTACTTAGCGATTGCAATCTTTTTTTAATAAGATAACAATCTTCTTTGCTGTCATCGATAATAATAAAATTTACATCTTGCTGCATAGCTATTTGCTGGGTATTGTAATTAAGAAAGTTGTTCCTTCATCAAATGTGGAAGTTACTTTTATTTCTCCGCCCAATTTAATCACAGCATCTTTAACATTGTACAGTCCAATCCCCGATCCGACTTCTTCTGAAGTAGCCCGGAAAAACATGTTGAATATTTCGCCAAGATGTTTTTCCATGATCCCTATCCCATTGTCTTTGATTTGAATGGTGGCTATTCCTTTTTTAACTTGGATATCCAAGTTTACGCGTTTGTCGGGATTGTTTTTTCGCTGATATTTAAAAGCGTTGGACAGCAAGTTGCCGAATATAATTTTAAGCGATACTTCATCTGTCCGGAAAGGTTCGTTTTGATCTACTTGTGTTGTAAAGGTGATGTTTTTTAAAGTAGTCATTACTTTAAAATTCTCTGCCTGGTCTTTAAAAATATCTCCAAATTTAATTTCTGAAATCTGCAGCTCGCCTTGTTTCAAACTATAATAATCATGGATGTTTAAAATAAAAGCATCCAGCTTTTTAACAGACTTTTCCATCAGCCGCAGCATCTCTTTAATCTCATCGATGTCATCAATATATTGTGCAACATCTGTCGCACCCATAATGCTCAGCAGGGGGCCGCGGATATCATGGGTTACGCTGTAAGAAAACTTTTCAAGTTCGACGTATGCTTTTTGTAATTCTATATTTTTCTGCGAAAGCATAGAATGTACCGTATAGTATTGATAAGCTTGCTCTATTGCAGATAAAACTTCTGCTTCTTGCCATGGTTTCCTAACATACCTGAATATATTTCCGCGGTTGATAGAAGCAATCACAGAATCTAAATCTGAGAAACCGGTGATCAGGATACGGACAGGGTTAGGGTAAAGTTTTACTATTTCCTCAAAAAATTCAGCACCTGATAGCTCGGGCATCCGCTGATCGCAGAAAATAATACTTATATCATTGTTTTTTTCCAGATGCTTATAAGCTTCTGCCTTATTGATGGCAATAAGGATATTGTACTTTACCCTGAAACCTGCTTTAAATCCAATCAGATTATTAACCTCATCGTCTAAATATAAAATTTTGATTTTATCAGTTTTGCTCACTTTGATAATCTGTTACTAATTCTTTAAATATCAGTTGTAATTCTATCGTAAACGTTGTGCCCAATCCTTCTGCGGAATCCAGGTTGATGTGCCCGTTGTGTTTTTTGATGGTATTATATACAATAGACATGCCCAGGCCTGTTCCCACACCTACTTCTTTTGTAGTGAAAAAAGGTTCGTATATTTTCTTTTTAACAGCTTCGCTCATTCCAGTACCGTTATCTTCTATCCTGATAAACAAAGTATCGGTGTTGAAATCCGTTGTAACTTTTAAGCAGCCCCCTGCCTGGTTTTTAAACTTTTCCTGAATGGCAAAAACAGCGTTCGAAATAATGTTTAAAAATACCTGGTTCAATTTTCCGGGATAGCATTCTATCAGCGGAATATCAGCAAAGTTTTTAATCACCTGTATTTTATCACCAATCAGGTTGTTTGCTATCGTCAGGGTAGATTGTAAACATTCATTAATATCTGCCTTTTTCAAATCGTTTTCATCCAACCGGGAAAATATTTTTAGCCCTTTTACAATATCAGCAGTTCTGGTGGCACCTTCATGGATACCGTTTATAAGCTGGTCAATTTCTATTTTTAAAAAATCAAATTCAATTTCCTCTTTGTAATCTTCAATCTGCTGTTGTTTTTCATCAAATGAAATATCGGACAAAGCTAAGCTTTCTGTGTTATTAATCACATTTATTAACAAATCTACATCACGCCGGAGCGGGGCCACATTGGAAGTAACAAAATTGATCGGGTTGTTGATCTCGTGGGCGATGCCCGCTGTCAACTGCCCTAAGGAAGCCATTTTTTCTGCTTCTACCAATTGGGATTGTGCTTCTTTCAGTTCAGTTAGTGTTTTGTTCAGGTTTTTGTTAGTGGTTTCCAAGTCGTAGGTACGTTCTTTTACATTACGTTCCAGGTTGACATTTTGTTCGCGTATTAATCGTGAATTTTCTTGTGATGCATATAGTTCCGCTGCCTGGGATTCTTCTTTTTCTTTTTTGTAGATGTTTATTTTATCAGCAAGGGCGAAAGATAGAAGTATTACTTCTAAAGCAGAACCTATTTGTAATGCATAGAGGGTAAAGCTATTGTAAGGTAAAACATTTAAATTTTTGAGAACGTATATGATTACACTAAATAGAAATATAGACCATGCTATTAAAAAAAACATTGCTGGTTTATAACCATTTTTAAATGCAGTATATCCCATTAATAAGCCAAAAAATGATACGAGTCCTGCATTCACTTGCATCATTAGGTTTGCTAATTGATAATACCCCATTATTCCTAAAATGATAATTATACTATATACAACAAGAAATATATTTACATATTTAGTTAAATTGCTAGCGTTAATCTTTAATAATAAATAGCTACTTACAAAAATTAAACCACATACTCCTGACATAGCAGGAACTAAAACCATTAGTAGATTAGATAGTAGCATTGAATTAGGATATAAATACCTTGGTGCATATCCCTGAATGCATCCTTGTGTTAATCCTACAAATAATATATAAAAAACATAAAGTATATAACTATGATCTTTGACAATGAAATAAAGAAATAGATTATAAAATAACATGGCTAAAATAATTCCTGAATATACTCCAAAGTATAAATCTGAATTATCTAGTTTCTCTATAATAGATTTTTCTGAACCTAAAAATAATGGTAATTGCATTTGTTCTGAAGCTCTTACTTTTAATAAGTAGGTTTTTGTTTCAGAAGGTGGAAGGCTTAAATTAAATATATAATTTTGATGATGATATTTTCTCGAATAATATGGAACAAACTCACCTGTTTTTTCAATTACATATTTATCTTTTGAATATTGAGAAATAAAGAATACACTATCGATTGTTGAATATGGTAATTCGATTAATAGGTTTTTTAAATAAGTTTTATTACTAATTTTAAATTTAATCCAAAAAGTAGAATTTGAAATTTGGAAATTTGGAACTATTTGAGAACTATTTGTAAAATCATCCGAACTTAATACTTCTTTTATTGTAAGCTTATTATTTTTGTCTTCTAAGATTTGGACTTTATCTCCAATTGTAATAATAGAATCAGGCTTAATATATACAACAGGGCTTTGTCCATAAGTAATGTTGGAAATTAATATGAAAAGCAAACATTTTAAAAATGTTTTCATAATATCCTTTTTTGGATTATGTATAAATATTGCTTATACTGTTATTTAATTGTATTTGTTTCAATATTATATTAGTTAAAATAAATCAAATGTTATTATTATTAATTATTGGTTTACTATAATTTTTTCAATATCGACAAAATACCTTCCTGAATCCTGAAATTCCTTTAAAAATACCCTTCTACAAACGTCTGTAGTAATGCCTCCTCCTAATGTTACAGCACTGGCTAATTGTGGCCATGTTGTTATTGTATTTCCTATCTCAGAAAGTGAATTTCGCATACGTTGTGAAAGTGTTTCAAAACCAGAAATAGGTAATATGTATGGTAACTTTTCTTCATTTGTTTTTAAATTTTTTAGTATGTTAAAATCTATATCAAGGTGATCTAACCAACCATGCATAATTAATCTATCTGGTTCAAGATCGAATCGCTCTACATCAATAGTTCCTCTGTCGCTTGCTTCCATTATTACTGGTATTTGTAACTCTTTTGCTTTAATCCGACATAAAATTTTTATGTCTATTCCGTCACATTCATCTATAACTGCATCCAGTTTTCCTCCAATAGTCATAAAATCAGTTATATTTTCTTCCGTAATACCTTCAGTATAACATATAACATTAATAAAAGGGTCTATTTCTGCTATTTCTCTTGCAACAGAATAGGCTTTTAGTAAGCCTAAATTATGAATACCAGTTCGTATTCTATTTAAATTATTAAGCTCTAATATATCAAAATCTGCTAACCTTAGTTCACTACAGGTACGTTCTAATGCCATTGTAACTGCTACTGACTGACCTACTGATAACCCTATTATTCCTACCTTCTTTGTACTAAGAATATGCTGTTCTACACTTGTAATTTTATTTCTGTTTGCAGAAGTACGTAATTCTATAAACTCGTCTTTTGGTAAAATATGTACTAACCTATTACTCCACGGATAATAAACCCAAATTCCATATTCAAATATATTTTTATTGACAAGATGCTTTTCAATCAAGCTATGGTACTCATTTAACTTAAATTTTTTAGAAGGATTCTGACTCTTTATTAGTTCTCTTAATTGTCCTTCTATCTCATCATACACTTGAATGTTAGGATTATTATTAATTAAAAGATTATAGTTTTCTTTATCTGTATCGGTATTTAATTGAAAGAATTTGGGTTTGTACAATTCATTTTGTAGTTTGTAATTTTCTTTTTTCATTTATAAAAATAGTAAGTCGTTATAAAATTGTTTATTACCCGATTGAATTACTTAAATGCGTAGCGTAGAATATTAAGCTAAGAAAATTAAATATTTACATCTACTCTTATTATTATAACATCAGAATTATATATGTATTATATAAATATATTTTTCTTAAATTTAACCGTTCAAATTTATTTAAAACTAACAGTTTGAAACAGACAAATTAAAATCAATTTCAACTGTTTGACCTCTTGGTCCTATCTCAACCTTTTTTTGTATTGGATTATATCTTAAATTTAAAATTTTATCTCTTTCTTTTTCGTCAGCTGTTATAAATGAAGAAGTGTCAGATAATGTTACCACTGTAGCAATAAGATCTTCTTTTGGATAATAGAACGTGCCATTATTTCCTAAAGAAGTTTCAAGTAAATAACCCATTTTGATACAGTTTCTAACAGTTATAGGTGCACATAATGCAAATAGAGTTTTTAAATTTAATTGGGTTGATATTGCTGTACCTATGCGTCCAAGATAAAGACTGCCTATTCCTAAACCGACAACTTCACGGGAATTCCATAAGCCACATAATTCTCCAATGCCATTTTCTAATCGGTCTGTTATAAACTTATGAATATTTGGATCAAATTTTGAAACTGCCTTTTCGATAGGAAGTTGATATTTTCCACCTGCAATTTGAATCCGTGCTCCTGCATATATTTTTTCTTCATCATTAGATTGGACTATAATTACGTAAGAGTTAGGATCATCGAACCAATCTGTATTGGCAGTAGTTATCATAGTTATGCCAAAAATTTTAAGTACATCCATATGTCCTTGCACATATTTAGAACAAGTATCAATATCATTTGGTGCTCTGAATGCTTTTATATTTAATTTTATATCATCCATAAATAGAATGATAATTAGTAGAAGTATAATTTTTATTAATAATTAGGTATAAAATTATTATCATATTTTTATTAAAAAACTAACATAACAAGTGTAAAAAATACGAGCATGAGTTAAAAGTCTGCTTTAGCTTTTATAGGAAAATTTCAAAAGCAGTTTTTAAGTTATTTTAATTTATTAATCATTTGATATATCTCTATCTTCATTTATTAAATTTAAATTCTTTTACAAGGTATTAATCTTTTCACTCATGTCAGAAAAAAAAATAAATATTCTTTTCATCGATGATGAGGAAAATAACCTCATTTCTTTCAGGGCAGTATTTCGGATGAAATACACGGTGCTAACGGCTACGGATGCGGCAGAAGCGATGAGGATCCTGGATACGGAACCGGTGGAAATCATCATCACCGACCAGCGGATGCCCAACGTGACGGGCACTGAGTTTTTGGAAAAAGTATTGGAAAAACATCCCGATCCGATGCGGATTTTATTGACTGGATACTCGGATATTGCTGCTGTTATTGAGGCAGTTAACAGAGGAAAAATCTTCCATTACCTCACCAAGCCCTGGAACGAAGAGCTGCTGGATTCGACGATCCAAAACGCTTTTCATCAATACGAAGAAGACCAAAAGCTGAAAGAAATGAACGATAAATTGGCCGTATCCAACGGGCAGTTGGAGTTCTTACTGAGGCAAAAATTGTTGTCCTGACATTATTTTTTTCTCATCGGGGTATTAATTTGTAATTAACGCTATTGCTTATTTGGTAACCCTTTTTTAAATAAAAAAGATTGTATAAAATTTATTACTTGTAAAAACGGAAGCAAGCATCTTATTTTTGGCAGGTTTCCATTTTTTTAATGCTTCTTTTATGCCACAAAAGTTAACAAGCCCTCCTTTTTTAATCGTTTTTTTTCTGCAATTGCTTTTCATTTTTGAGGTAAAAGCGCAGTTCGGTTCCGGGACGCAATGGACAAAAGACGGAAATAGCTACCTGCAAGTACAAAATGGTTCCATTGTGCAAACGGCTATCAGCGATCCGTCCAAACAAATTGTTGTGGTAAACGCGCAACTCCTCACCCCAAAAGGCAGGACAGGACCAATTGCTGTGCGCAGTTTCAGTTTTTCTGAAGATGGCAAAAAAGTATTGATCTACACCAACTCCAAAAAAGTATGGCGTTATGATACCCGCGGCGATTATTGGCTGGCCGATCTATCAGCCAAAACTTTAAAACAAATTGGAAGCGGCCGCCCGGTTTCTTCGCTGATGTTTGCCAAGCTTTCTCCGGATGCTTCCAAAGTGGCTTATGTGAGCGGGCACAATATTTTTACAGAAGATTTGGCTTCCGGGAAAGTTACCAAGCTTACCACTGACGGGACAAAAAAACTGATTAACGGAACTTTTGATTGGGTTTACGAAGAAGAACTGGATTGCCGGGATGGTTTTCGCTGGTCGCCGGATAGCAAATCGATTGCGTACTGGCAGCTGGATGCCAACAAAACCCGGAATTATCTGATGCTGAACACCACGGATTCACTTTATCCTTTCACGGTTCCGGTTGAATATCCGGTGGTTGGCCAGGATCCGAGCCGTTGCAGGATCGGTGTGATTTCTCTCGGCAATAATAAAACAACTTGGATGAAAGTTCCCGGCGATGACGTTCAGCATTATATCCCGCGGATGGAATGGGCCGCCAATTCATCAGAACTGATTATTCAGCAATTGAACCGGCGGCAAAATGAAAGCAAGATCATGCTTTGCAATGCCAATTTTGGTACGGTAAAAACAGTATCGACCGAAACCGACAAAGCCTGGATCGATGCCAAACCTGAAGCAGTTGGCTGGGATTGGATCGAGCAGGGGAAAAGTTTTTTGTGGCTGAGCGAGAAAGATGGCTGGCGGCACATTTACAACATCAGCAGAATTGGCCGAGAAAAACTGCTGACCAAAGGTGATTTTGATGTAATCAGTGTGGAACGCATCGACGAAAAAAACGGACTGATCTATTTTATGGCTTCTCCCGATAATGCCACGCAAGCATATTTGTATAAAATCAACCTAAACGGTAGCGGAAAAGCAGAACGCGTAACGCCAAATGATGAACTGGGAACGCATAGTTATGACATTTCCCCAAACGGAAAAATAGCTTTGCATTATTTTTCCAACAGTGCCACGTATCCAACTTCAGATTTGGTTTCCCTGCCGGACCATCAAATTATTGGCGGAAAAAACACTTCTCCTCCAAAAAATGCAATGGTTAACAAGCCGGAATTTTTCAAGGTAAAAACAGTAGATGGCGTAACGATGGACGGCTGGATGATTAAACCTGCCAACTTTGATTCGACCAAAAAATACCCGATCGTGTTTTATGTTTATGGCGAGCCTGCCAGCCAAACGGTTAAAGATAGTTACGGCACAGGATTCAACCGTTTGTATATCGGCAGCATGGCCAACGACGGTTATATTTATGCTTCGGTAGAAAATCGTGGTTCGCCGGCACCAAAAGGACGGGAATGGCGCAAAGCAATCTACCATCAAATTGGTTTGCTGAATATCCGCGATCAGGCAATGGCAGCTAAAGAGATTTTAAAACGATCTTATATAGATACCAGCCGCGTAGCCGTTTGGGGCTGGAGCGGCGGCGGATCATCAACTTTGAACCTGATGTTCCAGTATCCGGAGATTTATAAAACTGGGATTTCTGTGGCGGCGGTGGATAATCAGCTTAATTACGATAACATTTACCAGGAGCGGTACATGGGTTTGCTGCCGGAAGACAAGCACTATTTTGTGGAAGGTTCTCCATTGAATTATGCCAAAAACCTGCACGGCAATTTACTGATTGTGCATGGAACGGGCGATGACAATGTGCATTACAACAACGCCGAGCAAATGATTAACGAGCTGATTAAAAACAACAAGGTTTTCCAGTTGATGAGTTATCCGAACCGGACACATTCTATTTCGGAAGGTGCGGGAACAAGCCGGCATTTGGCCAGCACTTATACTCAATTTTTGAAGGAACATTGTCCGCCTGGGGCGAGGTAAAATTTGAAAGTCCGCGTTGTCATTCCGATCCAAATGGAGAAATCTTCTTTAAAAAGGACAAATCCCAATGCTTCTTTTATCAGCTAAAATAAGTAACCTTTTATGTTGAAAGAAGATTTCTCCTGCGTCGAAATGACAAAAAAACTTGTTGGCAGCAAACTTAATTTTATAGTGATAAAAGAAGCATCCTTAGTAATTTTTCAATGACAAAAATCAGTAATAAAACAGCGGTATTTTTATGATCTTTCAGTTGGACGAACGGCCTGTTTTTCCTGATCCGGCTTTGGCAGAACCTGACGGATTGCTGGCTATTGGCGGGGATTTATCAGCAAAACGGTTGCTGAATGCTTATGATGCCGGAATTTTTCCCTGGTACAGCAACAAGCAGCCGGTTTTGTGGTATTCACCGCACGAGCGTTTTGTATTGTTTCCGGATCAGTTAAAAATATCAAAAAGCATGCGGCAGTTGCTCAAATCCGGGCAGTTTACGGTAACTTTCGACCAGGACTTTTCGGCTGTCATCAGGGCTTGTGCCAGTGTTTTTCGTGCCGGGCAAAAAGGCACCTGGATCACGGGCGATATGGAAAAAGCTTATCTCGAACTGCACAAACAAGGCAAAGCGCACTCGGTAGAAGTTTGGCAAAATGCAGAACTGGCGGGCGGTTTATACGGCGTGGAAGTCAATCAGATTTTTTGCGGGGAAAGCATGTTCAGCAAAGTAAGCAATGCCTCAAAAACCGCATTGATCGCTTTATGCCAGCAAAAAAACTACGATTTGATTGATTGCCAGATGCACACTGAACACTTGGAATCTTTGGGTGCCAGAATGATCAGCAGAAAAGAATTTCAAAAATTTCTGACATAAAAAAAGAGCTTCCTTGATTTAAGAAAGCTCTTTTTAGCAACCTATTTTTTATAATTGGCTGGTTATTTCAGTTGATAGTGGTTTAACACTTGAACGAAAACGGTGGATTAGTTTACCATTTTCATCAATCAAAAACTTTTCAAAGTTCCATTGGATTTCCCCTGTGAAATCAGGATTGGCCGTGCTGGTCAGGAATTTAAAAAGCGGGCTGATGTCATCGCCTTTAACACTGATTTTTTCGCTTAAAGGAAAAGTAACACCGTAGTTTTTCTGGCAAAATTCTTTGATGGCCAAGTTAGCTCCCGGCTCTTGTCCGCCAAAATTATTGGCTGGGAAACCAATTACCACAACTTTGTCTTTATACTGATCTGCCAGTTTTTGTAATTCAGCATACTGTGGTGTAAAGCCGCATTTGGAAGCTGTATTTACAATCAGCAATTTTTTGCCTTTGTAGGCAGCAAGGTTAAAGTTTTGTCCATCAATGGTTTTTAGCTTAAAATCGTAAACCGAACCTGGGGCAGAAAAAACTAAAGCAAGGATTATAGCAAATGATTTGATCATGATTTTTTCTTTTTTATGTAAAGGTAATTTATTTTGTCAACTCAGGCACCTGGGACATATAAAAGTTTTCTTTGTCCGTCATCAGTTTTTTGTCCTTTGGGGATTTGTCTTTGTAGCCCAGCAGGTGCAGCGTTCCATGGATCATCACCCTATGAAGTTCCTGCAAAATTGGGATTTGAAAGGATGAAGCGTTTTCTGTAACTCTTTCTACCGATATAAAAATATCACTGAAGATTTCCGTTTCTGCTTCAGAATTATCGAAAGTAATAATATCGGTATAAGTATCGTGCTGCAAATAATACTGGTTGATTTTGAGCAAATACTGATCGGAGCAAAAAATAAAGTTGATTTCTTTTAAAGTATGATTTTCGGCAATAATGGTTTGCTCAACCCAGCTACGTAAACTCTTTTTATTTTTTAGTTTGAAATCAATTTCTTCTGTAAAAAAATTAATCTTACCAGACATCTTTAGATCTTAAAATGCAGTTCTACTTCGTTTCCCCGCACATTAAAAATAAACTGGTCTGCCAAGTGTTTAATGATAAAAACACCGCGGCCGGTTAGTTTTTCTAAGTTTTCCGGGGAGGTTGGGTCAGGGATATTGTTGTAATCAAATCCCGGGCCTTCATCTGCCACTGTCCAGATAATCCTTTTCTGGTCAGTAACTTCAGCATTTACAAACACTATTTTGCTGGCGTCAGACTGGTTTCCGTGTACTATTGCATTGATCAATGCCTCATTAAGGCAAGTCATCATGTTGGCAAAAGTATCATCACCAACATGATAACGTTCTGAAATTTCTTCAACCATACTTTCCAGGCGAGCAATGCTCTCCATTGTTGAGGGAAGCTGAAGCGTATATAATTCGCCGTCTGATACTTTTACTGGCTGCACCATTATTTATTTGCGGTTAATTTCGTTAAAGTAAGTCTTTATTTTTGATTTATAAAACAAATTTACGTCGGGCGGTATCGTAATAAGCTGTTCTGTTTGCTTATTTTTCAATTGCTGATAGCTCTGCAATGCCTTCTGATAACCCGGAGCGGTGGTTTTGCCGGCCTGGCTTTCCCGCTTTTGGTCTTGATCCCGTTCCTGAGCAGCTTTTTCAGCTTCTAACAACCTTGTTTGTATTTTCTGTTGCCTGATTAACGTTTCCGTTTCAATTTTCTTATTTACGAGATCGCTTTCAGTTTGTTCCATTTGTTTGGTAATCTCGTTAAGGTTACCTAACCCGCTTTTGCCGTCTTTGTTTTCTTGCTGGTTAATATTCTGTAAGGCCCGGCGGATCATTTCCTGCTGCCGCGCCATCTTGGCCATCTGCTCGCTCATGCCGCTTTTTTGCTGGTCCGGCTGTCCCTTTCCCTGGCTTTGATTGCCCTGCTGCTGCATTTGCTGGCGTGCTTTCTGCATGTTTTTGTTCAGTTCCTGCTGCATCTGGCTCAGTTGCTGCATAGATTGTTGTTTGGGTTTGCCGCTTCCCGGTTTGGCATTTTTCATCATGTTCTGCAACTGGTCCAGCACCTCGTTCAGCATCAAAGCTAAATTGTTCATGGAAGTCATGGCAAATTGCTGGCTGCGGTTTGCTTCTGCCGTCCGGCGTTCGCCCAAGTTTGCAATGGCCTGGTCAATGCTGGTATTGATAGCTGTAATCTCTTTGTTCACAGTAGATTCGATCTGCGGCACACGTTTGCTCAGCGCAAACAAACTGTCTTCTACTGTTTTTAGGTTGTCTTTTATGTTTTGCTGCTGCTGTGTTTGGTTAACGTAGTCCGGGTCTGAGGCATTCAATTGTTTAAAAGTCTGCATTGTTTTTTCCTGGTTAAAAGAGCTGGTTACCAAGCTTTTTAATATCAACCTCAATTGCTGTACGTTCACTTGCGCCTCTTTTTCTTCGCCTTCCTGCTGCGTTTGCTTCATTTTGCTGCTCATTTTCTGCATTTGGCTGGCCGCCTCTTGCTGTGCCTGCGAAGCTTTCTGCCGGTTGTTTTTATCTAAGTTTTCCGAACTTTTGTCCATCTGCTGTTCCGCTTCTTTTTGTTCCGCTTTTGGCGTTTCAAAATCATTTTTCTTTTCCAGTTGCCCATTTTTCTGTTCCAGTTCCTTCAAAGATTTATCCAATTCTTTAAAATCTTTTTTGATCGATTCCTGCTCTTGTTTAAGCTGATTATTTTCCTGCTTCTTTTGTACACTCTTTTCTGCCAATTGCTGCTGCTTTTCGGCCAGTTTATCCAGTTGCTTAATGTTCTCGTTCAGCTTTTGGTCAAACTCCAGTTGTTTATACAGTTCCAGCATCCGGTTCAATTCCTTTTGTACAGATTTATTGTCCATCTGCATTTTAGAAACATCTTCGCGCGCTTCATCTTTCTGGTTTTGCTGCAGCATTTGCTCTAAGCTTTTCAGCAATTCTTTAGTTTTCTCGTCCAGCACATTCTTAAACAGTTCGTCGATCTGCTTCTGTTTTTCCAAAATATCCTGGTTCTGCTGTTTTGTTTCCTGGCGGTTGTACAGGTTTTGCTCGTTTTCCTTTTGCATATCCTTCACCAGACCTTCCAGCTCACGACGTTTTTGCAGCAAATCTTCCACCTGTTTTTTCTCATCAAAAGAAAGCGTTTTTTTATCCAGCAATAAGCGGTTCAGCTTTTGTGCATCACGCTCAATTTGTGCCGAAAGTTTAATAGCGGATTGCATTTTATTTTTAACCGATTGCGTACCGGCATCCAACTGTTTGTTTTGCTCGGTTTCTGTTGGGATACGCAAAGTTTGCTCCGGTGTCCGGCTGTGCTTTGCGCCGTTTACGCCATCATTATCGGCAACATCAAAATAATAAACAACTTCATCGCCGGGATTTAATGATGCTTCTTTTATCGACCAAAAATAGAAGAAGGTGGAGGAGGTTTGGTTTAAATCAGCTTTAACCGGCAAAATGTAGTTTTTATTTTTCTGCGGAGAAGCAGGATTGCGAACGGAATAATGAAAAACAAGCGACGAAAAGCCATAATCATCCTGAATTTTTCCGGTAAAATAATGCGCTTTGGAACTTACCGAATCTGCTTTTTGTTCCGCAGAAATAACAGGAGGCAAATCCGGGATTACGGAAATACGATAAGATGCGGAATCAGCACTGCTTACAAAACGATTAATTGGTTTTACTGTATAAGAACCGGATCTCAAAAGCTTTTCCTGGTGCTTAAAGATTTCATTGTCCGCAGTAATCACCGTCTTTTTCTGGTTCAGCGAAAATAAAACCGCGCTCGTATTTTCTGTGTGCAGTTCCCATTCCACATTTGTTCCTTCCGGCAAAGTTAAATCCCCTGCATTGCTTAGGTTTTCTGCGGGTTTATGCAGATAAGAAGGATAAACCAAGCGCGCATCCAGGTGCAGCAAAGAAGGTTTTGGATTGACTCTGATCTCAAATTCCTCCGAAGAAAAATCATTGCCCATCAGCCGAAAACGGATATTTTGCTGGATGTTGGAAAAAGTATGGTAAAAAGAGCTCAAGTTTTCTTTGTCCAGCTTAAAACTGTTTTTGCCGGATTCGAGATAAACGCTTTCGGGAAATTCGTTTCCGCTCAATTTCAAGTTCAGTTTCAAATCCTCACCCTGGACTACGGAAAGCGATTTGTTTAAAATATGCCAGCTAAAAGGGGCTTTCGGCGCAAAATATTGGTTGTGTTTGATAATGCGTTCCGTGCCGTCATGAATGATGGAAGGCGCAACAAAAGCAACCGTTACAATCAGTGCCAGCGGGATCAAAACCCATTTTAAAAATCTTTTATTTTCGTTGATTTTTACAGCCGCAGAAAAAGTAACGGGTTTTAATTCGGCAATTTTCTGGTTGATACTGGCTTCGATCAATGATTTTCGTTCCGGGTTCTCATCAGCTATTTTTTTAAGCTGAAGTGTGTTCAGCAGTTTATCCTGTACATTCTGAAAATAGAGGCCAATAATTTCTGCCGCCTGATCGTGCGAAATCATTTTCCCCAAACGAAAATAAGCCAGCAAACCCGGCGCAACCAGCCAGCCAAAAAGCGACAGGTTTAAAAAGATAAACCCGTAAAAAATAACCGAACGGAAAAAGGTATTGAAATGGCCGTAATACTCTGAAAAAGTGATGATGAGGTAACTGAAAAAAAGTGTGGCACTCAGAAAGATCAACCCGCGGAGCAACTTGTTTAAGTAATACTTCCGGATGAATTCATCCATTTTGCCGATCAATAAATCGTAATTACTACCCGACTTTATCATATTTCAACTCAAAAATAAAGATAATAAGCAGGACTTAAAAGCCAGATGGCAATAATCTTATACTTCTTTTACCCTATAAAAATTGGTGCCAGGTATTTTGAAACTTTGTGAAAAGTAAAATCGTATTTCATTGGACTGGTATTGATAAGAACTGTAAAAACCTAACTTAACCTTAATATTAGATTCTTTAATTACTAAAATAAAATTTATAATTTAGTTAGCTGATTTTTTTGGTAGAAATATTTTACTACTGATTAATCTAAAAATGTGGTTGGGCGGGTTGGCTTAGTAAAAATTTAAAAAAACACTGATCAGGTTTATGGTAAAACCTATACGCTGCAAAACACTTTTGGGGCATAACAATCTTGATTTTTCTATCGAATGCCTGCAAAGTTTTCTCCGTCATTCCTACAGTGAAATTTACCTGGAAATTTACGAAGACGGCAGCATTACGCAAGAGGATGCAGAAAAGCTGTTGTCGGAATTAAAAAACAGCATCATCATTAAAAAACACGAACGGGATTTGAAGCTTGAACAGGTTTTGGCCAATTATCCGGCTTGTAAATTTTACAGAAACAGCACCAACTACGCGCAGAAAATATTCGACATGATGCTGTACAGCGATGGCGATGTGTTTTATATTGACAGTGATATTTACTTTTTAAAAAAGTTTGTTTTACCGCAGATGGAAGAAATGCCCATCTTTATGTTCGACACGCAAAATGCTTATTCTTTTACACCGGTTGATTTATTAAAGATCAACATCCCTGTTTTTCCAAACGTAAATTCCGGCCTGTTTTACTTCCCCCAAAATCTGTTTAGTATCGCTTTTGTCGAAGCTTTGCTTGATGACCCTATTATCAGCAAAGGCGTAAAAAAAGGTATTCCCTGGTTAGAACAAACGATCTGGAGTTTTCTGGCCGCCAAAAGCAGGAGCATCAGTTACTTTGACCGGCAACAAATTATCATGGCTGATTTTGCGCTTAAAACCGATGCGGACACGGTTGCCATCCATTTGGTTTATTACTTCAGGACACATATCAAGCAGTTGAGGCTACTGCCGGTTCCTGATACAGATGCTTGTGCATCAATTGGTTTGAAAATCCATTCTTCGTACCTGGACAAACTTGATTTTGCATTTGAGAAGCTGGTTAGAAAGATGAAAAGGATGGTTTAAGCCAAAAATAGCTGCCCTTGGATAAGTAATGCTTCTTTTACCCTATAAAATTTGGTGCCTGCCTCAAATAAATTAAAAACCAAATGCTTTCCATTTTTTAGGTGATAAAAGAAGCATAGAAATCTTATCAATCAAGTTTTAAGCAGGCTCACAATATTTTTACAGAAGAATATTCTCTCAAAAACCTATCTTAAAAAATTTTAACAGATACGGATTTCAATACTTTTTTTATGCACCAAAAATTACATGCTGTTTGCCTGGCTTTTCTGCTGATGGCTGCACCGGCGGCTTTTGCACAATCTGCTTCAGAAAAAACCCTAACCGGCGTTCCGTATTATTCTGATCCGGCTATTTCTCCCGATGGTTCGGAAATCGCTTTTACTTCCGGAGGCGATATCTGGACGGTCCCTGCTGTTGGCGGCGAAGCACATCTGCTGATTTCTGACCCGGCTTACGATTCCAGGCCGGTTTACTCGCCGGATGGCAAATACTTGGCCTTCAACTCTACACGGACTGGCAATGGCGACATTTATATTTTCAACCTCAAAACAAACGAATTAAAGCGGCTGACTTGTGATGATGGCAACGAAAGCCTCAGTGCCTGGTCGCCGGATGGGAAGTATGTTTATTACGCTTCCACCAGTCGGGATATTTCCGGGATGAACGATATTTACCGGGTAAAAGCAGCAGGCGGAACACCGATGCCAGTTAGCGAAAACCGATATATGAACGAGTTTTTTGCGATGCCTTCGCCGGATGGAAAAACGCTGGCTTTAACGGCTCGCGGAATAGCAGCACAGCAATGGTGGCGCAATGGCAGCAGTCATCTGGACCAGTCCGAAATTTGGTTGATGAAAGACGGGAATGTACCTGCTTATCAGAGAATCACTTCCGGCGGAGCCAAAGAATTGTGGCCCATGTGGAGCAAAGACGGTACTTCCATCTATTACGTTTCCGACCGCAGCGGCACACAAAATTTATGGGTAAAAACAGTATCCGGAACGCCAAAGCAGTTAACGCACTTTAGCAAAGGCCGGGTACTTTGGCCTACCATGGGTTACAACGGCAAAACTTTGGTTTTTGAGCATGATTTTAAAATTTGGAAGTACGATATAGCCTCCGCAAAAGCGGCAGAAGTGAACATTGCGCGCCGGGGCGCACCTGCAGGCCCGGGTACAGAACACCAACGGCTGACTGCCCAGTTCCGTGGTTTGGTTTTATCGCCTGACGGTAAAAAAACAGCTTTTGTTGCCCACGGTGATGTTTTTGTAGCTTCTGCGAAAGACGGCGGGGATGCCATCCGGGTGACCAGTACCGGCAGCAATGAGTCGCAGCCGCAGTGGTCACCCGGCAGCAATACGCTGGTTTACGTATCCGACCGGGAAGATACCGGGCATTTGTACCAATACAATTTTATCACCACAAAAGAAGTACGCTTAACAAACGGCAGCGAGGACGATGCTGCGCCGCTGTTTTCGCCAAACGGAAAACTGATTGCCTTTATCAGAAACGGGAAAGAACTGCGGGTTTTAAACCTGGATACGCACCAGGAAAAAGTAGTTGCAAAAGGCTATCTCGGCCGTCTGCCATTTACCGCAACCGGAGGCGTCAGTTGGTCGCCGGATGGTAACTGGCTGGCTTACGGTGCTTACGGAATCAAAGCTTTTTACAATATCTACGTGGTTGCTGCGACTGGCGGCGAAGCAAAAGCAGTCAGCTTTCTGGCCAATACCAACGGCGGTGATGTCAACTGGAGTGCCGACGGGAAATATATCTTGTTCAACACCAACCAGCGGACCGAAAATGCCAATATTGCACGGATAGATTTGGTGCCGCAGCGTCCGCGTTTTCGCGAAGACCAGTTTCAGCAGATGTTTGTAGAGCAAAATACCTCGCCTGCCAGTCCGGTCAATATCGTAACGTCGAGACCATCTGCCGAAAAGAAACCGAATGTAATAGACTCCATGAAAAAAATAGGGGTAAAAACAGTACGTCCAACTACGGAAGGTGTAAAGATCGTAACAGAAGGTATCCGTCAGCGGCTGAACATGCTGCCGCTCGACGTAAATGTGAACGATTTGAAGATCAGCAAAGACGGCAACACATTACTGGTTACCGCTTCTGCCGCCGGGCAATCCAACCTTTATACTTATTCTTTAAACGAACTCGCTACCGAACCTGCCGTTTTAAAACAGCTTACTTCCACACGCAGCCCAAAGGTTGATGCACAGTTTTCTCCGGATGGAAAAGAAGTTTTTTACCTGGAGCAAGGCCGGATACAGTCGGTTACAATAGATACCAAAACGGTAAAACCCTTGGCCGTTACTGCCGAAATGGATGTTGATTTCAACAAAGAAAAAATAGAGGTTTTTGAACAAGCGTGGGAAGCGCAAAACAAAGGTTATTACGATGATCATTTCCACGGGGCAAATTGGAACGAAGTGAGGCGCGAATACGGGCCGCTGGCTGCCGGGGCAAGCACGCCGGAAGAGCTAAGACGCATTTTAAGTTTGATGGTGGGCGAATTGAATTCCTCGCATTCCGGTATTTCCAGTCCTTCTCCTTTGCAGGTTGCCACCGGCAGGTTGGGCTTGTATTTTGACCGTGCAGTTTACGAAAACAGCAACCGGTACAAAATCACGGAAGTTATTCCTTTAAGTGCAGCCGATTTGGCAGGCAATATTCGTGCGGGCGATTATTTAACGGCCATGGATGATCAGCCCATCAAACCAAATGATGACCTGAACCAGTTGCTGGAGAATAAAATTGGCCGCCGTGTTGCTTTAACCATAACTTCGGCTTCCGGCTCAAATCCGTATAAAGCAACCGTTCGCCCCAGCAATCAAGCGACAGAAAAAGGCTTGCTTTACCGGGCCTGGGTGCAGCAGCAGCGGGATTATGTGAACAAAATAAGCAACGGCCGCTTGGGTTATGTGCATTTGTTTGATATGTCTGAGCAAGCTTTAAACCAGCTTTATCTGGATTTGGATGCCGAAAATCAATCCAAAGAAGGCGTGGTGGTAGATGTGCGCAACAACAATGGCGGCTTTGTAAACGCTTATGCTTTGGATGTGCTTAGCCGAAAACCTTACCTCACGATGGCTGGGCGCGGGATGCCTGCAGGCCCGGCGCGTACGCAATTGGGGCAAAGAACGCTGGAAGTGCCCACGATTTTGGTAACCAACCAGCATTCTTTATCCGATGCCGAAGATTTTACAGAAGGATACCGCGCCATGCACCTGGGCAAAGTAGTGGGCGAACCAACCGGCGGCTGGATTATTTTTACCGGAAGCACAACTTTGGTTGATGGTTCTGTGTTGCGGATGCCGTTCAGCCGCATTACCGACCACGAAGGCAAGGACATGGAACTGCACCCGCGCCCGGTTGATCTAACCGTTTCCCGTGCTTTGGGCGAAGGAAATGATAAAGATTCTCAGTTGGATGCGGCGGCGAAAGAGTTGTTGCTGGAGGTGGGCGGGAAGAAATTTAGGTAACCCATTTATTATTAATGCTTCTTTTATCAACTTAATTTTAGATGATAAAAGAAGCATTCTGAAGTTTTATTTAAAATAGTTTCCCTACTTCTTTTTGCGCTCCATTTTTAACTGGCGATCAATAAGAAAATCATTGATATCAAAACAAGTTACTCCATATTTAGCAGCAACACTAGGTATTTTATTGTGCTTGGTTTTACTTTCACCTGTAATGAGTATACAATTATGGGTTTTACAATAACCTATCAAATATGGATCAGCTTCTTCTTTTCCTTCTGCTTGTTTCGAAGCTGTAAAAAATCCAGAATTATATTCAGCATTAATAATTGGTACTGCAGCATTTATGCTTTCAACATCTGTTGAAACTACAAGTAACTTTTTCCATTTAATTAGCCACTTTTTTAAAAAGTCTTCTTTGCCCTCGTAACTATTTATTTCCTCTTCAACAAAATCTATTGTTTTAAACCTTTTTTGACCTATTAACTCTTCTATTTCTTCCCATATAGCTGTAAATACAGGATTATCGTATTTAAATGTGTATTCAAGCAGAATTAGTGCACTCGTGTCAATAACATATACTTTCTCTTCGGTATTAATGTTAAATTCTAATTGCATCTACTAAGGATTTAACAACTGACGAGTTTTGGGTATATAAGAAAGTTTTATCCCTAAGAAGTCGGATAGGTCTTTTATATCAATCTTATTTTGATCATACGCTTTAAAAGCAAGTCGTACATAATTCTTACCTCTTTCTTTTATAGTTTCTTTTGCAATATTTCTTCCTTCAGGATTTTTGGATCTTCCAAAAGATCGGTTATTCCAAACTTCATGTTTTTTTTGATAAAATGCTTTCGTGGTTAAATTATGCTCTAATAGTCTTCGTAATATTGATAATGGTCCGACATGAAAATAACTTCCTATTTCTATTAAATCTTTATTACTCCAACTTTTTTCACCAGTTTTAATTTGTCTTTCTACAAGTCCTATCTTAAGTAATCGTTCAGACGGTATCAGGAGTTCGGCAGCAAAAGCATTACACCATTTTTCTATTTGTTGGGCATTTGGGTCAAAAGAAATATCACAAATTCCTCCTTCATTTAACACGATATGACCTAATTCATGAAAAAGGGTAAACGTTTTTGCTGTAACTGGTTCCCCTCCTCTTTTAATCCCAATTACAGGCATTCGTTCATCTACTATTGAAAAACCACGTAAATTATCTTGAGTAAGACTTAGTTGAAGAATACAAACTCCTAACGATTCTACTATTTCAAGATATGATTCAAATGCAATATTATTATCGGTTTGAGTAATCTCATCTAAATTAAGTCGTCTTCGAAGCTTTGTTGCAATTTCATAAGCTGAATCATTTAAAGTGGCTTTAAATTCAAATTTATTTAAATGTTGTCCTTGATTTTCCTTTAATTCTATTAAAGATTGAACAATAGCTCTAGCCTTGCGTATAGCTAGTATGGTTTTCTCATGAAAGTTGCCTAACTCTTCAGAATTAACAGTTCTCCTATCTTTAGGAAGAGGTTTTTCTCTAGGAGGGTTTTGAAGCAAAAGAGTTGCAATAGTTCTTTTGTAAATATTTGAAAGGGATTTTAATTCTTCCAATAAAGGTTGTTTTTCTCCTTCTTCTAATTGCTCTAATCGTTTTATAGATATTCCAGAATTTTCAGATGCTTTAGCCCTACTAATTGCAAGTGCCTCCCTCGCCCATCTCAGAACTTCGTTATTAACTTGAATAAACACAGTTGGTTTCATCTTTATTTAAAGTATAAAGTATGTTTCAATTGAGACAATACGAGTATAAATATTTCGGGTTTAATTAATTTTACTAAACGTATTACTAATTCTTGTATACACCAATTTGTATTTGATAAAAGAAGCATTTATTTTTCCAACCGGTGCTGCGACGGCAAAACTTTCACATCCCGTTCAATTTCTTTTTGTTCAACGTGGACAGCATATTCGGCAGGTTCAATTTTATCGCCATATTCATCGGCATAAACCTGCGTAAACTCGGCACCAAAATACAGAATGGCCGAAGTGTAGTAAATCCAAACCAAAATCACGATCAGCGAACCGGCCGCGCCGTAAGTAGAACCGGTTCCGGTAGTTTGGATGTAAATGCCGATCAGATATTTGCCCAACATAAATAAAAGCGAGGTAAAAAAAGCACCGGTCCGCACATCACGCCAGGCAATTTTTACATCCGGCAAAAACTTAAAGATGATACCGAAAAGCACGGCAATCACCAAAAAAGTAATACCAATATTGATGAGGTTGAAAAGCTGAATGGTAACCTCCGGAAAATAGCGGGTAATGCGGGTGCTCAATGCCAAAACCAAAGCGTTGACAATCAAGGAGACCAGCAGTAAAAACCCTAAACTGATGATCATGGAAAAGGAAATCAGCCGGTTGGTCAGCATTTTTACCCAGCCTTTTTTAGGCTTTGCTTTTACCCGCCAGATGAGGTTGATAGAATCCTGGATCTCTAAAAAAATACTCGTCGCGCCAACAATCAGCGTAACGATACTGGTAACGATAGCCACGCCGGTTTTGCCGGAAAGCGAAACGCTTTTGATCATTTCCTGTATCTGCAATGCCGCGCTGCTGCCCACGTAGGATTTTATCTGCGGATAAATATTGTTTTGGATGGCATCTTTACCCAAAAAAGCACCGATCAAAGAAATCACCAGCATCAGGAGTGGCGCCAGTGCAAAAACGGTATAATAAGCCAATGCTGCGCTGAGTTTTAAACCCCGGTCATCCAAAAAACCATTTAAAGTGGCCATCAAAATTTTGCCTGTTCTTTTCAAATATTTTAGGGCAAAGTATTTCTTCATGATCAGATTTTAGGGTGATAAAAACAGCATGGCCTTTTTTACAGGTTAGAAACAATCAGCAAATCCAAATCTTTGCTGGGGATATTAAAACGTTCACTAAAAATCTGGCTCGTTAAATGTCCCTGGTAAATATAAACCGCATTGCGCACGCCGGACTTTTCCCAAATCACGTTTTTTAAACTACCATGTTCGCCGATGTCCAGCAAAATAGGCGCAAAAATATTAGTGAGCGCGTAAGTTGCCGTCCGCGCTACGCGGGAAGCAATATTGGGTACGCAATAATGGATCACCTCGTATTTTCGGAAAACAGGATGCGTATGGTTGGTTACTTCCGAAGTTTCAAAACAACCGCCCTGGTCAATGCTCACATCAATAATAACCGAATTGGGTTTCATGCGGCTTACCGTTTCTTCGGTTACCAAACTTGGGCTTCGGCCTGCTTTTGCCCGCATGGCGCCAATGGCCACATCGCAATTGGTAATGGCTTTTTCCAACACAATCGGCTGGATGACCGAAGTAAAAACCCGGCTGCCAATATTATTTTGCAACCGGCGAAGTTTATAGATGGATGGATCAAAAACTTTTACTTCTGCACCCAGTGCGATTGCTGTTCTCGCTGCATATTCGCCAACCGTTCCGGCCCCAAGAATCACGATTTCGGTTGGCGGAACACCGGTGATACCGCCCAGCATCAGACCTTTGCCGTTAAAAACATTACTTAAATATTCAGCGGCAATCAGGATGGAAGTTGCGCCTACAATTTCACTCATGGCCCGCACCACGCTCAATGTACCACCTTCATCCTGTAAATTTTCAAAACAAAGAGCTGTTGTTTTTTTGCTGATCAGTGCATGGAGATATTCTGCCTTGATGGTAGTGGTTTGTAGTGCCGAGATGAGTGTCTGGTTCATCTTCATCATCTCAATTTCTGCCATCGTTGGCGGTGCGATTTTTAGGATAATGTCCGCCTGATAAACCTGCTGCGTATCATACACAATTTGCGCGCCCTGTTCGCTGTAATTATTGTCCGTAAAATTGGCACCCATTCCGGCGTTGGATTCTATCATAACCGTGTGCCCGTTGCTAATTAGCGTGGCCACGGAAAGCGGTGTAATAGCAATGCGGTTTTCCTGAAAAGAAGTTTCCTTCGGGATGCCGATATATAGCTTGTTCTTTTTGTTTCTTACCTCCAGCATCGATTCCTGCGGCTGCATCATGGCCTGCTTCGCGATGTCGGAAAAACCGCTCATTGTACCTGAACCCATAGTTGTTTTTTATTTCCGGATGCTGAAAGTAAGCAAATATAAGATGAAATAAAGATTAAATTTTCGTTATTGTTAATTTTCGCTGCTGGTCCGGCCGTACTTTAAGTGAAATATGGACATAATTTTCGGGCAGCAGGTCAGGGATTTTTTCCGGCCATTCGATCAGGCAGTAATTCCCTGAATCCAGGTATTCTTCCAGGCCTAAATCTAAAGCTTCGGTTTGATTTTTTAGCCGATAAAAATCAAAATGATAAATAATTCCTTTTGTGGATTGATATTCGTTTACAATAGAAAAAGTAGGGCTGGAAACGGTATCTTCCACACCTAAAGCAGCACAAAAGGCTTTGATAAAAGTGGTTTTCCCGGCACCCATTTCGCCGTAAAAGAGTAAAATTTTTTGGTTTCCAGAATCAGACAATAAAAACTTTACAGCTTTTTTTATCTCATTTTCCTGATAAATAAACGTCATTTATTCACTAAAGTCATATAAAAACAAATCAAGCCCTGTTACAATTTTAAACGCTTTATCGGCAGTAATAAAAAACATTTTATGTGTAATTGCAGATGCCGCAATAATGCTGTCAGGAAGTTTCAACTTGAATTCTCTTCTGATAGCAATGGTGTTTTTCTTAATTGCTTCATCAAAATTTACAATATTTACCAATTGCATAAAGTTATCTAACGCTACCAAAGAATCGGCATTATTGCCAGCATATGAATACAACTCAATTTCTGTAATAACAGAAATATGAATTATTTGGTCTTGAACAAGATCGGCTAAAATTAAATCTCCATTCAAAAGATAAATGCAAATATTAGTATCTATTAAAATGTCAATCCCACTCATTTCTGAGTTTTTGCTGGATTTTTAATCCATCTTCATCAAATTTGAGTGAGCCGACAATTTTTTTTGCGTCGAAATTTTTTTTGCTTTTATATTGAGCAAATAGTTTTTTGATTTCGGATAAATCACTGTTTTTATTGAAAGTAACAACCATAAATCAAATATAAAAAAAGTATGATAAAAGAAGCATTTACCTTGGTCCGTAAGTAGCAATCGGAATGATCATTTCTTCCATAGAGATACCGCCATGCTGGAAAGTCTCATTATAAAAATTGACGAAATGGTTGAAATTGTTCGGGTAAACGAAGTATTTATCTTCCTTGGCAAACACAAAACTGGAGCTTACATGCAGTTTCGGCAGCATAGCATCATGCGGGTTGCGGATATGGAACACATCTTTTGCATTGTAATTCAGGTTTTTGCCTTGTTTGTAACGCAGGTTGGTGTTCGTATTCCGGTCGCCGATAATTTTGCTTGGGTTTTTAACGCGTATTGTCCCGTGATCGGTTGTAATAACCACTTTAACCTGTTTTTGGGCGAGGTATTTCAGCAGGTCAAACAGCGGTGAATGCTCAAACCAGGAAAGCGTTAAGGAGCGGTAAGCTGCATCGCCGCTGGCAAGTTCGCGGATCATCTGCATGTCCGTCCGGGCGTGCGAAAGCATATCCACAAAATTATAAACCACTACGTTCAAATCGTTTTTCATCAGGTTGCTGATCGATTCGTTGAGCGCGCGGCCTTCATCAATATTTAAAATTTTGTGGTAAGAATACTTGATCTCTTTCCGTAAAACCCGTTTGATCTGGTCGCCGATAAACTGCTCTTCAAACAAGTTTTTTCCGCCTTCATCTTCGTCGTTCTGCCACATTTCAGGGAAACGTTTTTCCATGTCTAAAGGCATCAAACCGGCAAAAATGGAATTACGCGCATATTGTGTGGCAGTTGGCAGGATGCTGAAATACGTATCTTCTTCTTCCAGGCGGAAATATTCCGAAATGATCGGGTGGATGATGCGGTACTGGTCATAACGTAAATTATCGACCAGGATAAAAAAGGTTGGAGTAGTTGGGTTTAACTGCGGAAAAACCTTTTTCTTGAACATTTGCGGCGAAAGCATTGGCCCGGATTCCGGTTCTCTCACCCATTTTAAATAATTTTTTTCAACGAATTTGGAAAACTGGGTATTGGCTTCGGCTTTTTGCAAAGTCAGGATGTCGTGCATGCCTGCATCTTCTAGTTTCTCCAGTTCCAACTCCCAATAAATCAACTTTTTGTAAACGTCCACCCATTCCTGGTAATTTAGGTTTTCGTTCAGCGTCATGCCCAGCGTACGAAAATCCTGCTGATACCCCATCGTGGTTTTAGCAGTAATCAAACGCTTGTTTTCGGTCAGTTTTTTTATGGTGAGGAGGATTTGCTTCGGGTTGACGGGCTTAATCAGGTAATCATCAATTTTAGAACCGATCGCATCTTCCATCAAATGTTCTTCTTCACTTTTGGTGATCATCACGATCGGCACATCCGCATTGATGTTTTTTATTTCGGTCAGCGTTTCCAACCCGGTCAAGCCCGGCATATTTTCATCTAAAAAAACCAGGTCGATGTTGTTGCTTTTGAAAAGATCAACTGCATCTGTACCGTTGGTTGCGGTTTTAATTTTATAGCCTTTTTCGCTTAAAAATAAGATATGTGGTTTCAGCAGATCAATTTCATCATCGGCCCATAAAATCGTAGTATCCTGCATTTCAGTATTTGTTTAAATTTTAAACCCTTGCAACAACCTTTTGTTGCCAAAGCTTTATAAATTAACAAAATTTAACATGAAATACGAAAGCGCAGATTTAATGCTACTTTAACCGTGTTTCTCAAAAAATATAACTTTGAACAAAAAGAAAATCATCAACGATCCGGTTTACGGATTTATAACCATACCTACCGACTTGATTTTTGACCTGATGGAACACCGTTATTTCCAGCGTTTGCGCTATATCAAACAGTTAGGGATGACGCATCTGGTTTATCCGGGCGCGTTGCATACGCGTTTTCATCATGCTTTAGGTGCTTTGCATTTGATGGGATTAGCGGTAGAAACGCTGCGCAGCAAAGGCACCGGGATTTCTGCGGAGGAAGAAGAAGCTGTGGAAATTGCAATTTTGCTGCATGATATTGGCCACGGGCCGTTTTCGCACGCCCTCGAAAATACCCTGGTAAAAGGAGTATCACATGAAATGATTTCCCGTCTATTGATGGACCGGCTGAACAAAGAATTTGACGGAAAGCTGGAAATGGCAATTGCTATTTTTAATGATACCTATCCGCGGCATTTTTTGCACCAATTGGTTTCCGGGCAGTTGGATATTGACCGGCTGGATTATCTGAACCGGGACAGTTTTTTTACCGGCGTTTCAGAAGGCGTGATCAGCTTTGACCGTATCTTGAAAATGCTAAACGTGCGGGATGATTACATTGTGGTAGAAGAAAAAGGTATTTACTCGGTAGAAAAATTCCTGATTGCGCGCCGCCTGATGTACTGGCAGGTTTATTTGCATAAAACCGTAATTGCTGCCGAAATGCTGCTGGTGAAAATCCTGGAACGCGGCCGGGAACTGGCATTGCTTGGCACGGTATTGTTTGCTACGCCGGCACTGGCGCACTTCCTCAATAAAAGTGTGCTAAAAGAAGCATTCGTACAGGACCCGCGCCATCTGGATGCTTTTACCCACTTGGACGATACCGATATTTTATCTGCCGTAAAAGTTTGGGTAAACCATTCGGACTTTATCTTGTCTGACCTCTGCGCGCGTTTTACCGGCCGGAATTTATACCATGTAGAAATAACCAATATGCCGCCTTCTTTGGATAAAACAATGGAATTAAAGCAATTGGCTAAAAAAAAATTTGGTTTGCTGGACGAAGAGGAAGCCGGTTATTACGTTTTTACAGACCGTGTGGTGAACGATGCGTATAAAGTTGGCGATGAAAATATCCGTATTCTGCTTAAAAACGGAGAAGTGCAGGACATAACAGAAGCCAGCGACAATTCAAACCTGATTTCTTTATCCAAACGGGTAGTGAAATATGTTTTATGTGTAATTAAAGACTTGTAATAATACTTTGGCAGCCGGTTTAATAATTTGCTGCTTTGAGATTAAGAATTAAATTTGTCGGATGCAATTTACCGCCATTGAGCTTAGCATACTGCTACACGGAACTATTGAAGGTGAGCCTGAAGTAACGGTCAATCAGTTGGCAAAAATTGAAGAAGCAATAGCCGGAAGCTTGTCTTTTTTGGCCAATCCCAAGTACGAGCAGTTTTTATATACAACACAAGCTTCGGTTGTTATCGTTGGTAACGATCTGGTTTTAACAGAGCCGGTAAACACAACCCTGATCCGCGTAGAAAACCCTTACATTGCTATTTCTGTTTTGCTCGAAAAATACAACCAGAGCAAATTAGCTAAACCCGGCATCGAGCAGCCATGTTTCATTCATCCAACGGCAAAAATTGGCCAGGACGTTTACATTGGTGCTTTTTCCTACATCGGCCCGAATGTTGAAATTGGGGATAATTGCCGCATCTACCCAAATTCTTACATGGCTGATGATGTGCAACTCGGAAACAACGTTACTGTTTTTGCCGGTGTAAAAATTTATTTTGATTGCAAGATAGGGAACAACGTGATCATTCATTCCGGTGTAATTGTGGGCGGAGACGGTTTCGGTTTTGCGCCGCAAGCTGATGGCAGCTACCAGAAAGTAAGCCAGATAGGTAATGTGATTATTGAAGATGAGGTAGAAATCGGGGCCAATACAACGATAGACCGTGCAACGATGGGTTCGACGATTATCCGCAAAGGTGTAAAGCTGGATAACCTGATCCAGATTGCGCATAATGTAGAAATCGGTTGCAATACGGTTGTTGCTGCACAAACCGGGATTTCCGGTAGTACAAAAATCGGCGAAAATGTGATCTTGGGTGGCCAGGTAGGCGTTGTAGGCCATATCAATATAGCCAAAGGTTCGCAGGTTCAGGCACAATCCGGGATCAGCAGATCCATCAACGAAGAAAATAAAAAATGGGCCGGTGCCCCTGCAACCCATTACCAAAACCACATGCGGTCGCAGGTTGTGTTGGCCCGCTTACCGGAAATAGAGAAAAAAATACAAGTGCTGGAGAAAAAACTGGCCGAATTGCAGCAAGGTCCTGAACAACACCTGAAACCTCAGCAATAACGATTTAACGATTATGACTGTAAAACAAAGAACTATTAAAGCGGAAGTTTCTGTTTCTGGAACCGGATTACACACTGGCGAAAAAGTAACCTTAACTTTTCGCCCAGTCCCGGCAAATCACGGGTTTAAGTTCAGAAGGATAGATATTGAAGGCCAACCCATCATTGATGCGGATGTGGATAACGTAACCGATACTTCCCGCGGCACTACACTTAGCCAAAACGGGGCTTCTGTAAATACGGTTGAACATGTGCTTGCTTCATTAGTTGGTTTAGAGCTTGATAATGTGCTGATTGATTTGGACGGACCGGAAACACCGATTATGGATGGCAGTTCCTTGCAGTATGTAGATGCTTTAGTGGAAGTAGGTTTTAAGGAACAGGAAGCCGACCGTGAGTATTTCAGCATCCCATACAATATTCATTATTCAGAGCCAGACCGTAAAGTAGATATGGTGGCAATGCCGCTGGATGATTACCGCTTTACTTGCATGGTAGATTATAATTCGCCGGTTTTGGGCAGCCAGCACGCCAGTATTTCTACCATTTCCGAGTTTCGGCGCGAAATTGCTTCCTGCCGTACTTTTTGCTTTTTACACGAGCTGGAAACGCTGCTGAAGCATAACCTGATCAAAGGCGGTGATCTTAACAACGCTATTGTAGTGGTTGACCGCGATGTAAGCCAGGAAGAACTACAGCATCTGGCCAAGTTATTTAACCGCAAAGATATTGATGTGGCACCGCAGGGAATCCTGAACAATATAGAACTCAGGCACCAAAACGAACCTGCGAGGCATAAATTATTGGATATGATCGGCGATCTGGCTTTAGTAGGTGTGCCGTTAAAAGGGCACATCATGGCAGCGCGTCCCGGACATGCAGCCAACATCGCTTTTGCCAAAAAAATAAAAGCACTGATTAAAAAAGAGCGCAGCAAAAAAAACTATCATTATTACAATCCCAATGCAAAGCCGGTTTATGACACAATACAGGTCATGAATATTTTGCCGCACCGGCCGCCAATGTTACTGATCGATAAGATTATGGAACTTACAAAAATGCATGTGGTTGGTGTAAAAGCGGTTACGATGAACGAGCCTTTTTTTGCAGGCCATTTTCCGGGCGCACCGGTAATGCCGGGTGTTTTGCAGATTGAAGCCATGGCACAAACTGGAGGGATTTTAGTGCTAAACACAGTACCAGACCCGGAAAATTGGCTGACACTGTTTTTAAAGATAGAAAATGCACGTTTCAAAGACAAGGTTTTGCCGGGCGATACTTTGGTTTTCCGTTGTGACCTGCTGGCACCAATCCGCCGCGGCATTGCACAGATGAAAGGTATCGGTTTTGTGGGCGAAAAGATTGTAGTGGAAGCTGAGTTGATGGCACAAATCGTTAGATACAAAAACGCATGACCCAACCTTTAGCATACGTTCATCCTGAAGCAAAGATTGCTGCTGATGTTGTGATTGAGCCTTTCGTAACTATTTATGGAGATGTGGAAATTGGTGAAGGCACTTGGATCGGCTCGAACGTAACCATTATGGATGGTGCCCGCATCGGCAAAAATTGCCGGATTTTCCCGGGTGCTGTTATTTCCGCCATCCCGCAGGACTTAAAATTCGCCGGAGAAAAAACGACGGTAGAAATAGGCAATAACACCACGATCCGAGAATGCGTAACCATCAACAGGGGAACGAAAGACCGCTGGAAAACAATCGTTGGCAATAACTGCCTGATTATGGCGTATTGCCACGTTGGCCACGATTGCCATATCGGCAACAACTGCATCTTCTCAAACAATACCACCCTGGCCGGCCATGTTACGATTGATGATTACGTAGTGCTGGCGGGCATGGTTGCCGTGCACCAGTTTTGCCATATCGGTGCCCATGCTTTTGTTACCGGTGGTTCTTTGGTCAGGAAGGATGTGCCGCCGTATGTGAAAGCTGCCCGCGAACCACTGTCTTACGTTGGGATCAATTCGGTTGGTTTACGCAGACGGGGTTATTCATCAGAACAGATCAACGAAATACAAGATATTTATCGTACCGTATTTGTCAAAAAACATAACCTGAGCAATGCACTTTACATGATCGAAGCTGAACGCCAGCCAACAGAAATCCGGGATGAAATACTGGATTTTATCCGAAATTCCAACCGCGGGATCATGAAAGGATTCGGCAATCTTTCCTATTAAACCCCGAACAGCCGTTAATGCAGATCATTCTTGAAAACCTGGGCAGACGTTTCAACCGTGACTGGATATTCAGGAGTATCAATTATAATTTTTCTTTGCCTCATAGCTATGCTATTTTGGGCATAAACGGTTCGGGGAAATCTACCTTACTTCAAATACTGAATGGCAGTTTGTCGCCTTCGGCTGGCAGCATCAGCTTCTTTTATCAGCAAAAAAAAATAGAGGTTGAGCGGGTTTACCAGCACATCAGCTTGGCAGCGCCTTATCTGGAACTGATCGAAGAGTTCAGTTTAAGCGAGGTGATTGATTTTCATTTTCAATTTAAAACATATTTAAATGGAATGGACCGACAGAAAATCATTGATTTATTACAGATGGAAGACAGCAAACACAAGCTGCTCCGCTATTTTTCTTCCGGGATGAAGCAACGTGTGAAACTGGCACTCGCTTTTTGTGCCGATACGCCTTTGCTGATGTTGGACGAGCCAACGGCAAACTTGGATACGCAGGGAATTGACTGGTACTTGCAACTGATCGAAAAATTTGCCGTCAATCGCCTGACCCTAATCTGCTCCAACCAGGAACATGAGTACAGTTTCTGCCAAAACAGGTTGAATGTTTTGGATTACAAGAAGAAAGCCTGATGCTGTTTTTATCGGTATAAAATCCGGTTGTTGCCAATTAAGCCGTTTGTTTCTTTCCTGCTGATTGCTAATTTTACGGCTCTGAAAATATAAACTGATTATGGCCAAGGCATCTGATATAAAAAATGGCAACATCCTGCGTTTCAACGGCGAACTGATACAAGTAGAAGAATTTATCCACCGTACGCCGGGCAATCTGCGCGCCTTTTATCAGGCACGGATGCGCAACGTTAAAACCGGCAAACTGGTAGAATATCGTTTCCGTACAGATGAAGAAGTAGAAATTGCCCGTGTAGAAACCAGTGATTACCAGTATTTATACGAAGACGGCAACGATTTGGTGGTGATGGACAATACAACTTACGAGCAGTTTAACATTCCGAAATTTCTTTTTGGCAATGCCGTTAAGTTTTTAAAAGAAGGTGCGAACGTGATTGTGGCGTTTGAAAGTGACGAACCGATCATGGCAAAAGCACCGGCATCTGCAGAACTGGAAATTACTTATACCGAACATGCCGTAAAAGGCGATACCTCTACCGGTGCTTTAAAAAATGCAACCGTGGAAACCGGTGCCGAAATAAAAGTTCCGTTGTTTATCAATTTGGGCGATAAAGTTAAGGTTGATACCGCAACCGGGAACTACGTGGAACGTGTAAAATAACAATGCTTCTTTTACCTGCATAAAAACAGTATCGAACGAAGCAGGATATTTTTTTAGCAAGACAAGTTCAAATTTTTCTGCTAAAAAATTTTCAACAAAAGAAACCGCTTAAATGGATCATTTAAGCGGTTTCTTGACGAATTGATTTCCGGTTACTTCTTTTTAGGCACTACATCAGCTTTGGAAACCGATTTTTTGCCGGACTGATAATCTGAAGGAGCTTTTTTCGACTCCGTGCTGGGTGCTTTTTTCTTGTCGTTACTTCCTTTGTCTTTACTCATGGCCGTTTTATTTCAGGTTAAATTTTTAGTTTAAAAATCAAATTTAAAAACGCAAAAAATTTTGAATGCGTATTGTAAATGATAATTAAAGATAGCTATAATATCGGTTCACAACTTTATATTTTTAACAGAAAAATTACGGTTTAATTTTGCCTGGATAAAAATACAAGATCCTCAAAAATGAAGTTATCTTCCGCCTCTCCGCTTCAAAAACTGATGGATACTTTGCCGCAGCATGGAAGCGTGTGCTGGATCGGAACCAGGCCGGGCAGAAAAAAAGCAATGTTTTCTTTGTCCGAAGTAGAAGCCATTACACAAAAAGGCCTTTCCGGAGATCATTATTCCGGTTCTGTCGGCAACAAAAGGCAAATTAGTTTATTCCAGCAGGAACACTTAAATACGATTGCTTCTTTTATGCGGCTAAAAAAGGTATCGCCGGAAATGCTCCGCCGCAACATCGTTATCAAAGGCATCAACCTGCTGGCTTTGAAAGATAAAACCTTTTGGGTAGGAGAGGCTTTGCTGGAATATACCGGCGAGTGCCATCCTTGCTCCCGCATGGAAGAAACGTTGGGCGAAGGCGGTTACAATGCTGTTCGCGGTCATGGCGGCATCACGGCACGAATTTTAAACGGCGGTAAAATTACTGTTGGTGATTTGCTAAGGGTTGCGCCCTGATCCTTATGCTTCTTTTATCAGGTAAAAATTGGAATAGTTTTCAGGCTTATTTATTCAAATCCAATCTTGGTTTTTAGGTGATAAAAGAAGCATCACCCATTTAGGGCGCTTGTTTTTTTAAAAAAGTTTTTTGGAGTTAGAATTTATAAGCCAGCGTAGTTAAAAATTGTTGTGGAGGAATCGGCGTAATGCTGTAATTATCGTGGATCAAATAATTTAAAGTATTGCCGATATTGGATATTTTCGCCAATAAAGAAACCTGTTTGTAAGCATAGCCGGCAGAAAGGTCAACCGTTGTAAAACCGCTCAATGGGATTAACCGGCTATATTTTTGAGTTTGATTAACCGTATTGTTGTATCCGCCAAAGCGGGAACCGGTGTAAAAAGCAGAAGCACTTAATCTAAATCCCCGTAAAGCAGGAAGGTCAAACGTGTAAAAAATGCTTCCGTTAAAAGTATATTCCGGATTATTGACCAAACGTTCGCCTACCAGATAAGAGCCTGTTGCAGCGGCAGTTTTAATATAGCGCATATAATTGTAGCTGTAGCCGGTAACAAGGTAGAAATTTTTAGAAATATTAGCGTTTATATCTACATCAAAACCATCGCTGGTAGTTTGTCCGCTAAACTCTCTCATGGTTGAGACGGTATTGGTATTTCCGTTGCGGTCTAATTGTGCCTGAACCGCCAGATCGCTGTTGATAATCCGGTAAACACTTAAATTTGCAGAAAGTATTCCGTTGAACAAATTGTTTTTTACGCCTGCTTCATATTGGTTTATAGTTGAAGGCTTTAAAGTTGCCCCGAAAATATCTGTGTAGGCAGAATTGGTATTGAAGCTATTGCTGTAGCTGGCATAAACAGAAGTGGTTTTTACCGGCTGAAAAACCAGGGCTAATTTCGGTGAAAATGCTTTGTCTAATTTAGTTGCTGCTGTTCCGCGGCTATTGATTCCGGTTCTAAAATTACTAATATAGGTTTGTTCTGTTTTTTGAATAGAATAACGCAACCCGGCCAGCACTTTAAATTGAGCAGTCAGGCTGATCAAATCCTGGGCATAATAGCCAAAACGGTAAGATGGGGATTTCGTGCGCAAAGTATCGATGGCATTCGGAATATCTGTACGGGCAGGAAATTTGTTCAGATCTATAATATTGATCTTGTCATAAACGGTATTGGTTGCCGTTGTTCCGCTGATGCTAAATGCCCTGGTTACGTTTAACACTTCGGCAAAATCAGTTCCTGCCAGCAATTGGTGCCTGATCGGGCCGGTTTTAAACTTACCATTTAAGTTAACCTGGCCTGTATAATCGCCTTCGTAAGTTTTGGCGCGGGTTAACCCTCTGTTCCAGGTACCGTTTGCCATTACATTATTAGGCAGGCTGGAGCCGAAAGAGTTAACGCTGGTCCCTTGCAAAGAGCCAATGGCGTTTAAATTCCAGGTATCGTTAAATTTGTGGTTGAAGGTAATTGAACTGCTTTCTTGTTCCAAATTGCTGTACGCCCAGTTGGTGTTGATAAATTGCGAACGGGAAACATCAGGAATAGCCTGGCCATTATTTAAAGTCCCGACGCCGTAATCAGGTGTCAAATTAGATTTAAAATAATTACCTTCTACCAGCAAAGTTGTTTTTGGACTGAGATTGAATAGTAAAGAAGGACTAAAGCTGGTTTGTTTGGTTTTCACCTGATTACGGTAACTGTCGCTGTTTTCATAAGTTCCGATTATGCGGAAAGCCACATTTTTACTGATTGATCCATAAATGTCCGCCATGGGTTTATAGTCATTATAGCTGCCGTAGCGCATGGAAACTTCTCCGCCAAAGTCAAACTTTGGCTTTTTGGTAACCAGATTGATCACTAACCCGCCCGAAACATTACCATAAAGCAATGCAGCACTTCCTTTTAAAACCTCGATAGATTCCAGCGTGCTGGCATCCGGGAAGCCGGCCGTGTTGGTTAATACGCCATTTCTGAAAATACTTCCGACAGCACCGGCAATACCAATGGTATAGCCGCGGGCCGAAAAGGATTCTGAAACGCCGCCGCGGGTTTGGGTTAACGAAACACCACTTACGTTTCTTAAAGCATCGCCCAATCGGTTAACCTGTTGGTCTTTAATAAGGCGGCTGCTAACAACGCCAGACGATTGCGGAAGATCCAACGCACTGATTGCTGCTTTGCCAAGCGTTATGGTCGTATTGTTAACGTTTTTTCTGGAGTTGATGGTTACTTCAATCAGTTGGGAAGCTGTTTCTGTCAGGTTGAAATTTGCCGCAATTGTTTTTCCTGCGGATACAATCACCTGTTTTTCCTCGCTTTGCATTCCCACATAAGAAAACTTTATAGTGTAAGTGCCGGGCATTATGTTTTGGAAACTATAATTCCCTACAGCTCCTGTCATCGTTACTTTGTTTAGCTCTTTCAATAAAATTGTAACGTTTGCTGCCGGTTTATGGTCGGCGGTTTTTACCGATCCGGAGATTTTTCCGGTGGGGGATTGTGCTTTTGTAATCAAAGTAAACAGTAACATCAGCAGTAGAAGCATTGATTTTTGATAGTTTAGATAAAGTAGGCCCATAGTTATATTTATTTAGATCAATTCTAATCATGGGCAAATATAAATTATTTAATCGCTGTTAAAATATTATTTAGAATTAATTTAAATAAACAGAAGGAGGGCGATACTTCTTTTTATCAACCAAAAAGTAGGTTACAAAATTGGCAATTGCTCATTGGGCTGCACAAAACACCAGCCCTGATGCGGGTGCCTTCTTTAAACATCAACACATCAACCGGTGTGCCAACGGCAATGGTTTTAAACCTGCAGCAACATCAGCAAATCAACCGACTTTAATTTCTATTGCTGGTTTTTGAGGGCAGAAAAGTAAAAAACAGCAGTAATGCGCTTTCCAATTCCTTTTTTTAGGATTTTATTTTCACTCGATTCAAAGAAAACTATTTTTGCTGAGCCTGTATAAAGTATCTTCAGATGTATTTTAATGCTTCTTTTAGCTTATAAAAATTTATCTTTAAATTCCGGGCAGACATTAATTTTTTAGTGGTAAAAGAAGCATTATTGTTTTAAAATGTAATTTTAAACAAGATATAAATTTAGACTGGATGAAGCGTATCAGCAGTATAGATGTTACCCGGGGATTGGTGATGGTGATTATGGCTTTAGATCACATGCGCGATTTTATGCACGTTACTTCCCTAAGTCAGGATCCCACAAATTTGCATACCACCGCATTTGCTTTGTTCATAACGCGATGGGTTACACATTTATGCGCGCCTGCATTTGTGTTTTTATCCGGTACTTCTGCCTATATTTCTTTTAAAAAAACCAAAGACATTGCCAAAAGCAGAAACTTCCTGCTTAGCAGAGGATTATGGCTGATCTTTCTGGAATTTTCTGTCATCAACTTTGCCTTATGGTTTGATATCCATTTCCGAATGCTTATTATGGAAGTCATTTGTGCTATCGGTGCCGGCTTCGTTGTGCTTTCGCTCCTGCTGAAACTTCCGGCACGTATTATTGGGCTTACCGGTATAATCATCCTGTTCGGTCATGATCTTCTGCAAAATTTGTCCTTTAAAGAAAGTCCGGTGCTGAATTTTTTCACCGCTGTACTTTTTCATCAGGATCTGTTTATGCTTACTCCCCACTTTGCTTTTATCACCGGCTATCCGCTGGTTCCCTGGCTGGGTATCCTGCTGGTAGGATTTGGTTGCGGCCCTTTGTTTGAACCCCCAGTGGAAAACAGAAAAAAAGTACTGCTGCAAATTGGAATTGCATCTTTGCTATTGTTCGTGCTGGTCCGCGTAATTAATATATATGGTGATCCTGTTGGATGGTCTGCGCAGCAAAGCCATTTGTTTACCTTTCTATCGTTTATCAACGTGAGCAAATATCCGCCCTCGCTGCTTTTCGGCCTGCTGATGTTAGGCATCATGTTTCTCCTGCTTGCTTTTACGGATGAGGTTAACAATAAATTCACAAAAATACTCTCCGTATATGGGAAAGTCCCTTTATTCTACTTTATCATTCATCTGTACCTGATCCATCTGCTGATGCTGGTTATGGTATTTGTTCAGGGTTTCGGCTTTGCAGACTTGCATTTTGGGCTTTTTGGCAACGGAAGGCCTGTTAAAGGATCGGGAGTAGAACTTGGGCTTGTTTATTTACTTTGGATAATGGTTGTCATTGCTCTGTATCCTTTGTGTAAATGGTATGGTAAATACAAAACAAAGCACTCGGACAACAAGTTGCTTAGGTATCTTTAACGCTTTAATAAATAAGGTATTCAAAACCTCTAATACTTCTTTTAGCATAGAAAAAACCTTAACTGGCCTGCGCGTAAAATTGCTCTACCCGGGCAATGAGGTTAAAAATATCAAAAGGTTTACTGATGAAATGATTGGCACCGGCATTGGCCGCAGTTTCTTTTCCATTCAGACAGGCAGAAACAATAATTACCGGCAGGTGTTTAGTTTCCGGGGATTCTCTTAGTTTTTTGACTATTTCGTCTCCCGTCATCAGCGGCATCCACAAATCTATTATCACTAAACCTGGATGCGTATTTGCAATCACACTGAACAAATTCGGGCTGCAACTTTCTCCGATGGCATTATATCCGTAAGATTCCAACACAAGTACGATCATCTCGAGAATATCCTGATCGTCATCACATACAAGTATCGTTTTGTTCATCTCTTGAATTAAACAGGAAAATAAAAAGGGTTGGCTCTTTTACTAACCTGTAAAATACAACAAGGTTTTAACAAATTGATAACAATGGTTTTGCCGTAATTTATACAACCGTTTTTTAATGGATTAAAATAGCGGAAGCAGTTCCTTTCATTGTCTCGGTAACTTTGCCGCAATCCGGCATTTTTTTGCCATAATATGGGTTTTGGATTGTGGCAGATTCATTGAGCCAGTATTGCTTTTTCATTGGGCAATATTGACGGTAAACGGTAGGATGGGTCTTAAAATTTTTCAACAAACCATACATTTCATCAGAAAGTGCGGCAAAATGTTCCCGCTGGTGGTCAATACTTTTTGATTCGCTAATGTGCTGGCTGTTGAAACGGAGTTTTTCTCCGGATGCAGCCCAAGCCGCTTTTTGTTTGGCATCCAATTGTGCCATGTTAACTTGCGCTATTGCATTGGCCAAAGCATTTGCCTGCATATTGGCCGCGCGGCTGTCATCATTAACTAAAGCTTTTTCTACACCTAAATAGGCCTGTAAAACCTGGTTCATGGCAGTCATGCTGTTTTGGGCTTTAGTTTGATGAAAAGCCAAAAGCAGGATCACCAGCGTAAAATATTTGAAAGTTTTCATAAGTTGGTTTTATAAAATTTACTGTTATTTATGCTTTAATCAGAAGGATAACCGCAAACACCTGTCAAAAAAAATTGCCAGGTAAACGTAACGTTACCTGGCATTATGGTTCAACAGTGTTACAAACTAAAAAAAGCGGTTCATGAAACAACGAAGAAGGGTAAATTTTTACTGCATAAAAACAGCATTTATTTTTCCCAGCCTTCACCTTTTTTAGCCTGACCGTTTTTAATATGTTCTTCTGCTTTAGCTTTTCCTAAAATGGCAGCCATATTGTTTCCGTCAGCATCTTTTCCCACCGCAATAAATCTGCCTGATTTAACATTAATAACAGGATCGACCATTGGAACATTTTTGGTTTTTGTTTTTACAGAATAAGCGGTGATACCACCTTCTGTTTCTTCTTTTTTAGCTTTTGCCATGATTTAGATTTTTGATAATTGTTTTACATTAACTCGTAAAAATACAATTTGTTTATATGAAATACCAATTTGTAAGTTAAACCTGCATATTTATTTTCCATTTTGCCAAATATAACCACTGACTTATTATTCTGCTTCTGCTTAATCTGCTTCTGCCGTAAAAATTTTAAGCGGAAGCATTGCTTATTTTTAGGTGATAAAAGAAGCATGGTTTTCATTCAGTAAGAAAAACAGCAGGCCCTGTTTTTGATGCTTTACAAAAGGTCTGCATAGTGGTTTTTAAATTTCAAACCAGTGTCCTTGTTCAACCGGATTTGCTTGGTGTGCTGTTCAATCAGCAACAAATCAGGCAGCAAACCATGGGAAGCAGCAATGTTTTTTGCTTCCGACAAATCTGCATTTGCCTGTTTGTAATCGCCCAGGTTTGATTTTACATCGGCCAAAACCAGCAGCGAACCAATAATCCGGGTATAATTATTTTGCTGCCTGGAAATAGCATTGCTGCGGAGCAAGTACCATTTTGCTTCCGAAAAACGGTTTTGGCTGAAATAAAAAGCAGCCAGATGGTCAAACTCAATGCGCATAGCTCCTTGCCCGAAGCGTGCTGAACGGCGCAAGTTTTTCATGATAAAAGCTTCTTCGGCATTGATGCTGTAACGGCTCCGGCCCAAACCAGAATTAAAGGTGTTAAAAGAAGCACTGGATAATATGAGAGGGACCGGTTTGTACGGAGCTGAATAAGCTGCCGTTAGCTGTGGCAAACGGTAAATTTTAGGCCGAAAGAGTTTGGTATAAAATTGGGCAGAAACGTTTAATGAAAAAAGACTGATAAAAACAGCTAAAAGTATTTTCATATAGCTTGGTTTTGATAAAAAATATCCGGTTTTACTTAACGCAATAAATTAAAATAGTTATTTTAATGGAAAACTTCAAGACCTTCCTCATAGCAGGCCCAAACTATATAAGGATGTGTATCGGCATGGTATATCTCGCCGTTTGCTTTGATGCCGATAACCCCTGCAAAACCGTTATACGCGTTTAGCTCTGACAATGTTTTTTCACAGGCATCGCTCAGTTTAAAACCATCCGTTACCCGGGTTACAATTTTTGCCGCTACCGCGCCGCTCATAATATCTTCGCCAACGCCAGTACAGGAAACAGCCGCAAACGGATTGGCATAATTGCCGGCAACCGTAGCCGAATCGCTTACCCGGCAAGGGATTTCAAAACCTTTGCCACCGGTGGATGTAGCTGCTGCCAGGTTGCCCTGGTTATCCAAAGCTACACAACCAACTGTACCTAAACGTATAGAATTTTGCAATTTCTGTTCGTATTCATGTTTCCGTTGCGGCGTTTGTAGGTTGAAGTAAGGAAAGTCATGTTCACGGGCGAAATCTTTAGCACCTGTTCCGCTTAAAACACGGTCTTGCAGCGGAAGCAGTTTTTCGGCTACCTGGATTGGGTTTTTTACATCTTCCATATTGATCACGCCTGCAAAACGTTCTGTTTTTCCATCCATTAAAGCAGCACTCATCCTGATTTTGCCATCGCTTTGTATCTGAGAACCTAAACCGGCGTTAAACAAATCACAATCTTCCAATAAAGACACGGCAAAAACAGTAGTTTGCACTGCCGTATGGGTTTTTAAAAAAGTATAACTGGCTTCGGTAATGGTAGCCAAAGCTTCCTGTTTGGCTTTTTTAATTTCCTGGTTGGTGCCGGACTCGCTAAAAAACCCGCCGTGGATAATCAGTTTCATATCGTTAGTTGTTGTCTGGTATATCTATTGGAAAACCATCCGCCTTTACTGTTTTATTGATAATGCGAATTAAGGGTTGAAAATAGGTTTCAAAAAACAGGCGGTCAACTTTCCAAATACATGGACCAGCAGTCCTTTTGTGGACCTTACCTTGCTTGCATTTTGAATTTGGGTTTTTTCATTTAT
>JAABUP010000808.1_pt1 | contig 67293 bp, 94 predicted proteins | sample 5559201 | NCBI WGS metagenome assembly JAABUP01 (sample SAMN10711887, study PRJNA513373) | rock metagenome | isolation source: Antarctica rocks | place: Antarctica
CCCCTCCTCTCATCCCTCTGACTCAGCCTACACTGTGGCATCCCCTCCCCCCACCAGCCCCAGAAAACCCTGGGAAGGCACCCTCAGAGAGCTTTCAGGCCAGCAACAAGTGATCAGGGGCTCCTCGCCACAACGGCATCGGTCTCAGGATCACGCAGCTAGGTCTCAACAGGAGGATGTGCATCCACAAAGGACACCCCCCCCAGTGTGCGGTCAGGGTTGTATGTCCCAACCTCCCCAGCATAGCCCCCAGTCCCCTGCCCCTGCCCCAATAGCATGCATCTCTCCTGTGCCTCAGAGTAGTCCTCAGCATGCTGACAAGGCAGTCCCAGTACAGCAGTGGGAGCCTCGCCGTATAGATAGGGCAATCTCAGCTCAGGAATGGGAGGGCTTTGGCATCGCAGCAGAGCTCAATGGGCAGGATGAGGTGAGAGCCAATGGGCTGGGAGGGGTGACTGTCTTTGAACCTGCCCGTCATAGGGGTGGGACTGACAACAGCCCCCTTGACAAGCCTCATTACCTCAGGCTGCCTGAGGCTGAGAGCTACGAGAGCTTCAAGGTCCTTGCTTGTGCCTTCCGCCACTGGCGCAGCCATGCCAAGAATGAGCGCCTTGACAGGTACATTGCTGCTCTATGGCTGCATGCAGCATTTGATCAAGCAACTTCTGGTGAAGAAGCAGCGAGAGGGCCCATGAGCCATTAGTTGCATGAGGTGGTGTACGCCATTGTTCTACATTGCTTGAGGTCATTGTAGCAAAGCCTGTTGTGCTGTGCATCAACAGCTTGCCAATCAGCAGCAAGCATGACGCATGGCAAAAGTATTCGCCAGCATTCTTCACTGAAACAGTGCTTGGTAAAACTAACAAGCACCTGTAGGCAGCATGCCTGCTTACATACAATGTTTCCTTTCTGCATGAACCTACATGCAACAGTAGCCTCTGTACTGCATGTCAACCAGGCACAAGGCCATGCAAGATCAAAACGCTTCTGCAGAGGGCACACTGAAAAGGCCATGGCCAACTGGCTGGCAGCAGTTGGGTTCTGGGAAAGCCAGGCACTGCGCCGCATCTTCACAGCTTGGAGGACTCAAGGGGGCCAGAAGGTGCTCAAGGCCCTGGCCCATTGGGAGACTTCCCAGTCAGGCACAGGCCCTGCCTTTCGCTGGTGGCGCCGTGTGGTCCAGCACCTGCATGAAGCAGATCAACAGGCTCAGCAGCACCGCCACCAGCATGCTTGCCGGGCCGCCTTTCAGGCAAGGATGCATACCCCTTTTGCAGCGTGCTGTCCTGCCTTCCTGCATACCATACCCTCAGGAGCTGGTTCAAAACCTTCCATTTTTGCTGATGTCCAACTGGGTGGTATTTGCCCACAGCTTTTGCCATGTTGCTCTTGCACCCTCTGGCCATGTAGGAAGTACAGTCACCTAGTCAAAGTCACCAGCTAAAAGCACAGAGGTTTAGCTGCACATGCGATGCGTTTGTGCCAGACAGGCCTAAACCCTTTCTGCCAACAGACCCTATGACAAGCATGCCCACGCAAGCAAAGTGATCACACATCAGGGATCAGCATCATGGACTCTCAGCCCATATTGAACACAAATGAGACCTGGCCCATCAGTGCAACTGACTACTCAGTTGACCACGTATGGCTGCACCTACCTGAGGCTGTCATTGCCTAACAATCAAGAAGCTTTTTGACTGTCTGATAGTCTTGAGCACCTTGCAGGCATGGCAAGTGGGTCTGGGGCTGGGCAAAGCCAAGGCTCGCCACCTGTATCAGTGCTTGGCTCACTGGAGGGGCCGCAGCTTGCGAGCCATGTGGGGCATCTGGCGCTTCTCTGTCCAAGAGACCACCCAGAACCTGCTCAGAGCTGAGACCCACTGGGTGTCCAGTCACAGGTCAGCCACCCAGCGTCACCATCACTTTACTGGCTCTTCCTTTGCGTGCTGCATTTGGCACATGCAACAAGATGGGCACTGGATTGCTGAGTGTATGGTACTGCCAAAGACATCGTCAGTGAGAATGTCATTGCAACAAGGCACACAGTAATGCAACCAGAAGTACTGCATTGCAATGACTTTGTCAAGACGCCGCTGAAAACAGACTGGATGCCACTCTCACCTTGCATGCAAAATGGCACAGGACTCCCTCGTTACCTCACCATAAACAAGCCTAGGGAGATGGGCCTTATTTTGATGCACGAAGAGGACATTAGGCATAGGCATTCACCTTTCACCCGCTGCTGGTGTGTAGGTTGAGGATGTTGCGGCACTGGAGTCAGGCAGCTAACTGCCGCAGCTTGCTACACCACTGTGGCTTGGAGCTCCAGCAGAGCCTGAACCGCAGGGCCAAGTCAGTCTGCTGGCAACACTGGCGGTCACGTTATGCCACCCTCATCCACCACAAGGCAGTCCTGCAGACGGCTGTTACCAGGCTTCAAAACAGAGCTCTGTCAAGCGCATTTGATGCCTGGCTGGATTACACACAGCACAGGCTGCAGCTGCGGCAGAAGCTGCAGCAGACTGTTGGTAAGCTAATGCATGGAAGCTTAGCAAGAGGATTCTCGGCTTGGCAGGAAGCGGCGCATGACAGGGCAGAAGCCAGGCAGAAGGTGGGCAGCAATCTGATGAAGCTGATGAACCAGACTATTTCCCGGGCTTTTGCCACCTGGCGTGACTATGCCAGGCAGCAAGCAGCCAACGGTGATAGGGTGTTTGCCAGCTTGCAGCGGCTCCGAAACCACACGCTGGCCAGCGCCTTTGCAAGCTGGGCAGATTGTGCCCATGATAGAGCTGCCAAAAAAGCCAAGATCATCACATGCTTGCAAAAGCTGGCCAACAGCACCCTGTCTGCTGCATTCCAGAGCTGGTTGGCTGTTGTCAGTGGCAAAGCAGCCCGCCGCAGCAAAGCAGAGGCAGCTGTGCTGAAGATGAAGAACAGGGGCCTAGCGGCAGCCTTCAGCACATGGGCTGGCTATGTCTTTGCTAAGCATGATCGGCAAGACAAACTGCTCAAAGCCGTACAGAAGCTGAACAATGGAACCCTGAGCTCAGCATTCACCACATGGGCTCACATGACCTCACGCAAGGCCAAGCTAAAGACCACAGCTGTGGTCTGCATCCGGCGTATGACTCAGCTCAGGCTCTCGACAGCATTCCAGAACTGGCGCCAAACAGCTGCTGAGCAGGCAGAGTTCAAATTCAAAGCTGAAACCTGCCTGCTGAGGTTCACAAAGCGCACGCTGAGCTCAGCCTTTCAGGGCTGGCACAGCAATGCTGTTGAACTGGCTGATGAGCGTGCTGTGCTGACCATGTGCCTTGAGCACATGCAGTCCGCCAGGCTCAGGGCCACATTCTGCACATGGAGGGATCAGGCAGCCTGGCAAGCAGAGGGCAGGGCCAAGGTCCAGAAATGCCTGAGCAACATCCTCACTGCAACTCAGGTGACCCAAAACTTGCATCACCAAGTATCAGTGAGCTGCGCATGGTGATGATTGATGTGCAGCAAGCCCATGTTGCTTGAAGTGATGTAACCATATATATGTGCCTTGAGAGCAGGTACCTTTGGTGACACATGCATTGGTGGTCTGGTCTGGCCCTAGGCCGACAGCCAAACACTGCCAGCCTGGTCACAGATGCTACACAAGGCATATACACACGAGCTTCTGTCACAAAGACAGTCTGGAATGTGCAGGGGCGAGCCTGGCGGGCATGGCTGGAGTACATTGAGGACAAGCATGCAGCAAAAGCCAAGATCCAGAATGCAGCAGCCTTCTGGCAAAATCGCCAAGCTGCCTTGGCATTCCAGCAGTGGCAGGAGCAAGTGCAGATAGCTCACGAGATGAAGGCCAAGACTGCTGTCATCATTGGCAGGCTCAGAAATTCCACCCAGGTCAGTGTTTTTTGCAAATCGTCTGAGTTCCACCTCAACCTTAGCATGCCAATGTGCAGGCCTGCCAGTGAATGCCAAAGAGGATTTTCATCAGCAGGAAGCCTGCTGTTGAGTCACAAGCAATCAGCAGCGTTGACGGTGGTGCTGGCTGATACCCTGTCAAGCTTTCAGCTGATGACTGTCATGTGCAGCTGACTGTCACAGGTCATACTTGAGCGTGTGAACTCAAACAGCACATCTGATGGTTGGTGAAGCCTGCTGTCCTCCTGCAGGCACAGGCGTTTGCCAGCTGGAAGGATGTGATAGCCTACCGCCGTGTGAAGCGCGGTGCTATGACAGACAGCGTGCGCCGCTTGTTGCAAGGCATGCTGGGCCGCGCCTTTGCAGCCTGGCACAATAGGGTGCAGGAGCATGCTGCCTTGCAGCAGAAGGCCATCACATGCTTGGCACGCTTGGCACATGCCCATGTCGCAAGTGCATTCAGTGCTTGGATAGACTGGGCTGCTGAGCAGAAGGATCACAGGTGGGAAGCTTACTGACTGGTCATGTGTCTGTTGCATGACACGCATAACTGCAATGGTCAATTGCCTGCATGCCAGCTGTGAGACGATTGCAGCATTTATTTGCATGATGTACCAGCGTAGCTTCTGGTTTCTGCACACGAGGCTGTTAGTCTACTACTGTCCAGTCGAGACGCTTGCTAGTGCATCAGAACACACACACCTTCATCCCACACCTTCACCCCTGATAAGCTCATCCTTGGCTGCACTGCTTTTACATCAAGGCATATCCTCTGCCGAGCTGCCACTGCTACACTTGCGCTCACATGTTTGGCTGCTCCTGGCAGGGCCAAGATTCTGACGAGTGTCAAGCGTATGCTCAACCGTGTCTTGGCTGAGGCCTTTGCTGGCTGGAGGCAGCATGCCTCGGAGCGAGTAGAGGAGCAGCAGATTGTTGCACAAGTTGCACAGCTGCCAGTGCGCACGCTGACCAGACAGACATGGAGGGCATGGTGGGAGGCGTATCAGCATAAGCTCAAGATGCGCAGGACAGTGCAGAGGCTGCTGCATGGCACTGCAGCCCGTGTTTTGCGCTACTGGCAGGTCAGCTTTGACGCTCAACCACTTGCCACAACATACTGTAAAGCTTGGAGAGGTCATTTGCCAGGCTGGAACTGGTAACAAGCTGTCGATTGGAATCAACGCGAGATTGTTCATTTCTGCACAGCACAAGCCGTCCAATACCCTCTCACTCCTCCTGCCTGCCTGCTGCTTCACGCCATACTTATATCACAGGTCATGCGCATCAGTTGCATACGCCTTGCTCAGCCAAACCAGAGCTGCAGCTCAGCTGACACTCACAATGCCTTGCAGGAAGCTGCTGCAGAGCAGAAGAAGGTGAAGGCCAGGGCAGGAGCGTGCCTTGCCCGCATGCGCAACTGGAAGCTGGCCCAAGCCTTCCTAGTATGGCAGGAGCATGTAGCGAACCGTAAGGTAAGTGCTGCTGTCACTGTCACAGAAATATCACGTAATGCTCGTATTTGGTGTCCACAAGCAGCAGATTTGACACAAGCTGCTGTCAGTGAGGTGTCATGGTAGAGAGTATATTGCATTTGAGTCAGCCAGAGCATGTGATAGGCTCTCTTTGTCACTATGATTGCATCAATTTTCAGGAAGAATTGATCATTATTATTGTACGACGCATTGGAAAGCAGCACAAGGACTTTGTCATCGGCATGTCTTACTGTGGCAAGGGATTGCAGGTCTCTGAGATGCTTGCCCAGCACATTGGCTGGTGTGCATGCTGAATGCAAGCGCACCACGAACGTCCATGAGCATCACTACATCACCTGTGTCACACCGCAGCTGTCTGCTGCTGTGTTGACGCTCACCTTCATTGCAAAGCGCCCTGGACTTTTTGGAACCTGACTGCACAATCACACCAGCGTTTCTGACAGCATCCCTTACAGCATATCTCACGTCCGGCAGGAGCTGCAAGCCAAGGTGGCTCCTGTGCTGGCCAAATGGCGCAACAAGCTTCTGGCTGCGGCCCTGGAGGCCTTCCAAGAGAATGTGGCCAGTGCTGAAGACAAGAGGCAGCAGGTGCAGAGGGTCCTGCGCTACTGGAACAACAGAGCTCTGGCTGGCGCCTTTGCCCAGTGGCTTCAGACTGTTGAGGTGGGACATGGCTCAGCTGCAAAGCTTGCAAGCCTCCAGCAAAACTAGGGTCATGTCGTGGTGCAAAAGCAACATGCATACAATGCACACCTTTTGCTGTGCTTTGGACCAAACCAGCATCAATCCAGAAGTGCGGTGGCAGCAGAAAGCTACTCTTTGTTCATGCATTGACAACATTGTTGTCTGTGTCATGGCTGCCGTGTCTCAATCATTGTCCCTTGCTTGCAATTGCAGCTCTCAATGCTGCAAGACAACTGGGTACTGCTGATTTAGATCGTGGGCAGCAGCAGGCAACAACACCATTTGTCACAAAGGCTGCATGCTTGTACAACACCAAGCAAGCTGGTTGTACAGGTTGAAGCTAGCCCCTTGCCTGTGTGTGCTGTGCTGGTGGAGACACCACTCCATGCTGAAAGTCAATTGGTGCTGGAAATCAGCTGGTGACGTGCAGATACAGCAGCAGGAGGCAACAAAAGTTTCTCTTATGTCTTTGATCAAACCCTGGCATGGTGACTGGGCATGCTTGTTGTGTGGTCAACTTGTCTGAATTTAACGACAAGAGGCACTGAGAATCTCAATGTGTTACTCTTGCAACACCCCAAAACAGGCTGTCAACTTGGTGTACAATAGAAAGCTGGCAGCTGCCTGTTCCTGCTCTGCTTGTTGCCGGCCACTAACAGGCTTGTGCGACCAGTCTGATGGTGTTGCAGGAACAGCAGCAGAAGGCAAAAGCACTGGAGAAGGCTGGCCGCATCATGTGTAATGTGAAGCTGGCAGCAGCCTGGCGGGGCTGGCTAGCAGTGGTGGACCAGCGCCACCACCTCAAGGCCAAGCTTGGCTCTGCCCTCAACCTCTTTGTCAACAGACGCCTCACTCTCGCCTGGCAGGCCTGGAAGGTGAATCTAAGGAAGAAATATGGACCATTTGTGTTATGCCTCTGCTGAACGACACCTCACCTGCTGTTGCATATGCTGCTCAAAGGCTTGCATGAAATCCCAGCTGCCATTGCATATGCTGCTGAAAGGTGTTTACACAATTTCAGCTGCATACACACAGGTTCATATGTTGCTCAAGTTTTACCCTTTGGCAAATTTACAATGGACCTGGTTCAAATCTGCGACAGTTTCAAGGACATTTCAGCTGCTATTGTATATGCTCCTGAAAGCCTTGACCAAAGTCCCCCAATGCGATTGCATGTGCCGCAGGACAAGGTGGCTTCTGCCCAGGCCAAGTCAGACAGGATGGCAGCAGCTGTGAGCTCCTGGGGAGGCAGCATGCTGCGCAGAGCCTTCGCCACCTGGAAGGACAGGCATGCCAGCTGGCAGCAGGGCCATGCCAAAGCGGCAAGGGCTGCAGCCCTATGGCACAACAGGGCCCTTGCAAGCGCCTGGCAGCAGTGGAAGGAGTCTGCGATCTACCAGCAGGAGCTCAGGATGCGCCTCACTGCAGCAGTAGGTAGGCAACAGTGCAATCAATGTGTGCTTGCTGCACTAACTGCCAGTGCAGATGTTGTGCACATGCACTGTAATCCATGCATGCGTGCAACATACTTAGCACCAGGACAGCCCTGGTGTTTTGCACCCGCCTTCAGTCAGGCTTTTTGCATGCTGCAGCTGCAACACACATCTCCGTCCGCTGTCAAAGCCACAATCCTATCAGATCTGAAGCAAAACCTTCCTCGTGTGTGCACCGAGGCCTCTTAGGAGCCTGCATTGTGGTTGTGCAGCTCGCCTGACCCACCGCTCCTTGGCTGAAGCCTTGGACGCCTGGTGCTTCTTTGTGGCAGACCGCCAAAAAGCCCTCCAGCACCTACAGGTCGCCCTAGCCCACTGGGGCAAAGCCACGCTGATCAGCGCCTGGCAGGCATGGCAAGAGCACACGCTGTACGCCGCACAGCGGCGCGAGATCATCTCCAGGGCTCTACAGCACTTCCTGAACAGAACACAGGCCGCAGCCTTCAGGCAGTGGCAGGAGGTGGTGCTGAGGAAGAAGGAGGGCGCCAGCAAGGCCGCCATGTGCCTGCAGAGGTTACTAAACAGCAGGCTGTTGGCAGCGTTCCAGGGATGGCGGGAAGCTGCATGCGAGCTGCGGGACAAGCACCTGCGCATGCAGAAGGCAGCAGTGCATTTCCTGAACCAGCGTCTTGCCATTTCCTTCCTGACATGGCGGGCTGCGTCTGAGGAAGCCTTGATGAGAGCTGCAAAGCTGGAGCATGCCGTGGGGCACTGGTTGCATGGCACAGTCGCCAAGGTGTTCAGTGCATGGAGGGAGTGTGCGCGTTTCAGGGCTTACTCCAGGCCTATCATCTCAGGTGAGTCAGCAGCATATACTTGATACATTGCAATAAACAATTAATAATAGTACGAATAGTAATGATCATGATCATGATCATAACACTAATGATAGTCTGATATCATTCAGAACGATATGATACTTGCAGCTTGCCATGACGTGCCTGCTGTGCTGTCAGACCTTGACTGCAATGAAAGGCAAAGCTGCATGCCTGATATCATTGCCTAAAATAAATGGATTCAGTGCAAGAATTCCATCCTGGCTCAGACATGGTTTGGATTTCCCCTTATTCAAGAGCCTCAATTTGCCCTTGTTGATGTACATAGATTCACCTGTCTTGCTACGCATTGCAGCACCTTGTTGAGCCTAGGTTGACAAGCAGCAGTGCTGCAGCATCACAGCTCACTCCAAGCATGCCAAGCCTTCACTCGCATACACAGCTGCAATGCTGCCTCACAAGACAGTCTACCACCACAGAGATGTCAGCTTGCGCTCCTAAATCTTGATTCTGTTCAGCAAGCAAAACAGGCAAATGTATTGTCTGTGTCAACAAATCGGCTGGTGTTCATGTCTGTAGGGGCTGTGTCACGCCTGAGGAACAGGACATTGATAGGCGCTTGGAGCGGATGGCTGGAGTTCTGTGAGCTGAGACAAGAGAAGCAGGAACAGCTTGCAGCAGCTGTTACCTTCTGGACCCACAGAGAACTGGCTGCTGTTTTTGACCAGTTCAGGTGGATCTCGTTGCTTGCGCTACGCAAGCAAGATGGTGCATTTTGCTCCTTGCTGGAATGACATGGGTGCTGAGGAGTTTGCTCAGATCTTTGTGAGGGAGCTGCAGCATTCAGGCTGCATGGGATCCCCAAGTTCCTGGTGTCTGACAGAGATAAGCGTGTCATGCACACCCTTTCTGTGACGTCAGAACACAACATGATTTGCCAATGATGATGATGATGCGTGCTTTGCCAGCATCTGTATCCAGGATTTCGTTTAAACTTTTGATCATCTAAAGCTGTATGTCTCAGCCCTGGCGGCTGCTATCTCATGGCTATGTATACCTAAAAGCAGTTTACCAGTTGGATAAGTGATGGCTCTTCTTCAGTCAAGCACACCCTCTGTCTGTGTGTCAAGCAGACAAGCAAGTTGTCCATCAAGAACTGAAGATAACCATTGTATGTGCAGGATGAATGTGCTTCATCAGCGGGCTGTGCGTCTGAGTCTGCTGCATTGGCAGCATGCCGCCCTGGCCAAGGTATTCCAGCGGTGGAAGGAGTACAAGGGCCGCAGGGCGCAGCTCTTTGGCTCCCTCATTGCCCTGGCCTGCAAGTGGGAGCAGCCTCTCATGGAAGACGCTTGGGCTGCGTGGCGAGAGTATGCTGTTGAGAGCAAGCGCATCAAGGTGAAAGACTTGGAGTCTGGCAATGCCTGGCTTGCTGTCATTGTGATGCGTTCCTGTATGGCCCTAACATCTGTCCACAATGCATCGCAACAGAGCCCGTCGTGCACAAAATGGCTGGAGCAAGTGACAGCCGCTGGGAATCATGCTGAGTTGAACAGCCCCTCATGAAGATGCTTGGCTTGCTCGCATGCATGACAGCATCGAGAGGAGGTACACACTTACTGACAGGACAGCATCATCCAAGGGCGCCTCTGATTGCACTGGCTTGCAAAAAGAGATCAGCTGTCTGTAGAGATGCTTGGGCTGAAACTATGCTCTGGCATAACAGCGCATTCACTTAGAACATTGATTGACCTGCGGCGGCATGAACAATCAGGCAAGCATCCAATCTTCATTGTGTCTGTGTACCTGTGCTTGCAGGGGTGCATGAGGGCGATGATGGCCGTCTGGACAAACATCACCCTCACACGCGCTTTCAACGGCTGGGTACTTGCAGCACAGCAGCTGAAAGACAAGCGCACCTCACAGGCTCACGCAGTGGCCTTCTGGAGCAGCCGGGAAGTAGCACAGGTGCGTCAGGCAGTTTGTCTGCACACAGCTTGCATCAGCGCTCACTTGGGCTGTTACTCAGAACCCCGACGTCACTCACAAGCAGCTTGTCAAACCTTCACTGGCGAACAGACTTCAAAGCATCCTGGCACACGATGTATATGTGTTACATTGCAATGATGTTTGAGTGTGCAAGTTTGTCAGTGCGCAAAATAGGTCGTGAATGTTCACACCAAAGCTGGAGTTGCATCACTTTCTGACACTCTTTGACTCCTCGCTTTCTAGTTGTGAACATTTCCACCTACCTCAAACTACTTATGTTGCTTGTCATGTGTATGCTGCATTTGTGCATGCACACTGCAGTGCTGGAGGCAGTGGCAGGAATCAGTTGAGGAAAACAAGGCGGCTCGAGTCGCCCTGTCATTCTTCAGCAACATAACACTGCGCAAGGCTTTCAACCAATGGCTGGCTTGGGCCCAAGAGCGACAGGAGTATGGCACAAAGCTGCAGCTGGCAGTGCAGGTGCTCTTGCTTGCAACATGTAGATGTGCTGTTGCTCATGCTCTGCTTGACCCTGCTGCAAACGCAAAACGAAGCAGCACAATGGCATGGATGCCTCATATGCAGCTTGGGAGTCTGCTTTTGAAAACACACTTTGATGTGGCTCATGCACACAGTGCTAAGCTGTCAGACACATGCACAATGCATGCCAGGGCCATGCAAATGGTATGGACCCTTCTTAGGCATTTGACCCCACATGGCACCAAGTCACATGGTACCCAAAAAGCAGCTGTGAACACAGTTCAAGGCAACCAGACACAGTCATCCTATGCTTCCGTGTTCACCAGCATGCCAACATGACATCACCCTGAACATGCAGAAGTGGACCTGATGCCTGCTGGCTAAGAACGCGCTTTGATTATCATTATTGTTATTGCTATTATCATTATTACTATTATCATTATTGTTGTTATTGTTATTATTATTATTATTGTTATGCAGAGGTGGAGCTCAATGACAGAGGCAAGCGCCTTCGCTGCCTGGCTTGACCACACCAGGTCATCAAAGCAGAACAGGAGCAAGGTGCATGGCAGTGTGATGCGCCTCCTGCACCGCAACCTCTGCTCTGCCTTTGCTGCTTGGCAAGAAGTGGCGGCAGACAGGGCCCAACAGAAGGCTAAGATTCTGAGCTGCCTGGCCAGGATCGGTAACAGAGTAAGCCTCTGCCTTAGCCTGATATGATCACAGTCTGTGACATGACTGCACAGTGTGTTGGGAACACTTTTGCAAAGATGGCCTGCCTGCTTGCTTTTGAATGGCAGTTGCTGCACAAACACTCTTTGCTGATGCTAGCCAACATTGAGCAAGACGCGCATCATAACCCAACTGACATGCATGTGCAGTGTCATCATATATTCTGCTGTGTGAGCAGACACGACAAAGTGTATCACATGTCTGTGCATGTGTGTGCAGACCCTGGCAGAAGCCTTCTACCAGTGGCAGGACAGCCTGGCGCATGAGAGGGAGGTGCAACAGAAGCTGGCAGAGTGCTTGCAGAGATGGCGCCTCAAGGACTTGACCATTGCCTTTGATGCATTTCGAGCCAATGCCACCAAGCAACACAAGGCCAAGGCGGTAAGCTTATGCCTCTACAGATCTGTAGCTGGGCATTCTGAGTCGTTTCATGGTCCCAAGGACCTGGCAATTCGCTGATGAGACATTTGTTGTCAATGTCACCAAGCTACCTTAGGCCCAGGCAGTAAGCTTTTGCATTGCATGGGGAGCACAGCGAAGCAGTCCCATCTGACAACCGCCTGTGTTGTTTGCCATGCCAACACTACCAAAGCAGTGCAAGTTCTGCAGCACCATGCAATTATTGATCAGGCCGACTATGTAAGAGCATGGCTCAGTGTTATGGGATTAGGAGCCGTTGTGTGCAGAACATGCTGCTGTTCATCCTCAACATGACTTTGTTCTGATAATGTATCTGGGCCGTGCTGAGAGTATAGACATGTTCTGGCTGTTTACACCTGATCGCACCAGGATGAGTAGCAAGCTCACCTGCCATCACCACTGGCAGTGGCAGCTGCTTTCAGAACTGCTGTTGGGCTGCAGGCTATGCAGCATTTGATGCAGCGGAGCTTGTCAGCTGCATTCAACAGCTGGAGGCTGGTTGCTCAAGAAATGCGTCAGCATGGTCACAACTTGGTGCTGGCTGTGACGCGCTGGCAACATTCCTACATGTCTTCTGCCTTCTGCACCTGGCTGGACTGGATTCAGGAGCGCCATGCTAGGTATGCTTCTTTGGTATCAGTTTGAAGCGCTGCTTTTGATGTGTTGTGTAGCTTTCATTTGCTTGCAGCTCAGCTTGCTACTGTGCCATACAGCATGTTGTGCTATCAAGCATGCTATAGACACTCAATGGTTGAGGCAGTCTAGTCTCAGTGCCCAAAAGAGTACACAAGATACTATATGCATCCCTTACTATGGATGCTTTGTCCTCAGCAGCCCTGCACTCAGCAGATTGTGCAGAGTGTGCTTTCCAGTGAAGTTTTGGGCATACTTGAAAGGCTGACCAGTTGCGTTGTTTGCAGGACTGAGCAGCTGCGTACAGCCATGGCTCAGTGGCAGAACAAGGCCATCTTGGCTGCATTCAACTGCTGGAGGGATCATGTGGTGACCAAGACTTCTCACTCTGCCAAGGTTTGCTGACCCAGTATTCCTGCACCATCATTTGCACGTGGCCCTTTTTGTCATCCAGAAGCCGTCAAAGACAGCTTAATGCATCATGCAACACGTATCCTACCACCAACAGTTATCACAGAAGCTTGCTGCAAAGCACATGATGTATCAAGCAATGTGCTGCCCGTGCATGTGACTACCTGAACTACAGCCTATTGCAGTGTTACAGCAGCAGGCAGTTCAGCAAAATGTGCAGACCAGCACTGATTGAGATCAGCAGCACCAAAGGAAATGCAGTGTTGCTGTATGTACCCTGCCTTTGTGACATCACATTGCTCTCCAGGTGGAGAGCTGTCTGCTCAAGCTGATGAACCGGCAACTGTCAAGTGCATTCAATGCAATGAGAGATGCTGCTCAGAAGTCGGTGCAGAAACGGCGGGCTCTCCACTTCTGGACTCACAGAAGTCTGATTGCAGCATTCAATGCACTCAGGTGGGCCTTCTCTTGGTTGGAGGTTCGGTGCAATTTTCTTGCATCTCCACAGATCTGTGCTTGGACTAGCTTTAGCATTGTAGTGGCCCTCTGCTTGGACGCTTGTGACAAAAGCAGACAGGACTTCGCTTGGCATTGCTTGCAGGGAGAATGCTGGGAATCGGGCACGCAAGCAGAGAGCCTTGACTTTTTGGACGCAGCAGTGTTTGGTTGCAGCATTCAATGCCTTCAGGTCAGAAATGTCCTTTGATACATGAGTGTACAAGCTTCAAGTGACTGTTGGTGCCTAGCACAACATGAAAAGAGCAACCCCAGCTCTTGCACATGCCTTGCATGCAAACATGGGGTCCCCTGTGTATAGAATGCACCTCAATCAGAGGTAGCTCTACTAAGTTTTGTGGACACCACCCTGCTTTGTGATGCTGGATATGATCAGCGTTTGCTCGTCTGCTTCAGGGACAATGCTGCCAACCAGGTGCGCAAGCGCCATGCTCTTGCGTTTTGGGGAGGCAGGACCCTGGCGCAAGCATTTGAGGCATGGGTGAATTTCACTTCCCACAAGGCCTTAGCAGCTGACAAGGCCACAAAGGCGCTGGGCTTCTGGAGCAACAGGGCAGTTGCAGAAGCCTTTGCTGCTTGGAAGATGTTTGTAGTAGAGAAGCAGCAACTGAAGGAAAAACTGCAGCATGCAGCAGGGTTTTGGATGCACTGCAGCATGCGGTCTGCTTTCTATGGATGGTTGGATGGAGCAGCGCATGCACAGGAGAGGAAGCTGGCTGTGCGCAAGGCAGCAGGGTTCTTCATGAGCAGGTCAGCCGCTCCCTGCTGAGGCTGCCAGGGAACAATGTGTGATGGACCCTGCAGTTGTTGATGATCATGTCGTGAACTGTACATGACAGAGACATGCCAGGTTGGCACTAGATGCACAACTTGCTTTGTCAGGAGTACGCAGGAATGGTGCTGGATTGGTGTTCGGGCGCGCTACTTGAATGCGCTATTGCCTGTCGAAGTCTACGTATACTGCGCAGGATCTGCCCTGATTTCAAAAACGCAACTACATTGTCATGCTGCTGCAGGAGCTTGCGCTTGGCCTTCTCAGCTTGGCAAGAAGCAGCTGACCATCAGCAGCAGAAACAGCTGAAGCTGGCAAAGGCAGCAGCTTTCTTCCAGAATGCTGTCTTGGCTTCAGCATGGAACGCCTGGCAGCAGATCATGGCAGAAAAGCACCTTCTGCAGGACAAGCTGGCCAAAGCAGTAGGCTATCTCCAACACGCTACTATGGCTACTGCCTGGCAAGCTTGGTTAGATGGGCTTGCTGCAAAAAGACAGCGGCAGGATAGGCTAGCTCAGGCTGTTACTTACTTTCAGCAAGGCACGTTGGCAGCGGCATGGAACGCATGGCGCGAGGTGGCTTCTGACAAACGGGAGCAGACAGACAAGCTGATCAGGGCTGTCAGCCACTTCCAGAACATGACTGCTGCAGCCGCCTTCAATGCTTGGCGGGACGGCGCAGCAGAGCAGCAAGACCGCCGACAGAAGCTGCTGAAGGCACTAGTCTTTTTCCAGCAAGGCGCAACATCGTCGGCATGGAATGCCTGGCGGCAGTTCGTGACACGCTCACAAGAGAACAGGGAGAAGGTGCTGCATAGCCTGCAGGGCATCATGCATAGGGAGCTGGCCGGCAGCTGGCAGACATGGCTCAAATTTGTGACATGGCAGCAGATGAAACATCAGGTGTGCAGCCACCCCTGCCTATGTTGCACAACTTCTTTGTGCTATGACCTGGTACAAGCAGTCAATGTGGGATTCTGCGACCAGCGGTACAAGCACTAAGATGATAGCACCCATTCAAGCCCATGATATTCGCAAATGCTGTGAGGCCTTGACTGTTGAGTAAGGTGCAAGATTCTGCCTTGGTATGATAAAAGGACAGCTGATAGGGATGACCAGGTGACATGCAATTGTGATGCAGGCTGCAGAGCACTGGCGCATGTCGGCATTGCAAAAGGGCTTCTCAGCTCTGCAGCATGCAGCACACCTCAAGCGCACAGGGCAGCAGATTCTGGCTAATTTGTTGAGCCGCCGTGTGAGGGCTGCATGGAATGCATGGACCGATATGGTACAGGTGAGCTCATCAATCAAACCGCTATGCAACTTTCACAAAAGGGTGATGAGTACAGAACTTTTAGGGAACATGTCACCACGACCAGCTTATCATATGCATGAACAGGATTGACACTGTTTCCTATGTAAGCTATGACCCCGTATGCTGGTGTAAGGAGCCAATGCAAGCCGAGATGTGGGGCTCAGCCTAGGTTTAGGGTTTTAACCCTAGCAAAAGCGTGGTTCCTCTGTACTGCTGCCCTGCTACACAGAAGCTCAGCACCACATTCCACGTCGCTATGCCGCAGGCGCGTCAAGTGCAAGCAAGCGCAGCAGGCAGCATCCAGCTGCGCATTCTGGCCAGGCTGCAGAACAAAGCGGTGGCCACCGCCTGGGAGTCCTGGCTGCAGTTCCACCGCCGCAGCAAGGCCTGCAGAGCCATTGCCATCAGGATGAGGAACAAGGGGCTGGCCGCCAGCTTCAACGCCTGGAAGGACTGGAGTGCACAGCTGAGCAGAGCCAAGCAACTGTGCAAGAGGGTTCTGGGAGGATCCTTGCGGCGATGCTTTGGTGCCTGGGAGTATGTTCTTGAGCTGTTGCTATTGTTGATTGCTCTTGGGCTTATGCAACAATGCAATGTGGCTGATCTGCTGCTACGCGTGCATGCCCTCTTCTGTTGCTTTGATGGCATACACTGCCTTTGGAAAGATGTGTAATATCACCCACGCTTCACCAGGGTTACATTGTTCAAACGTTTTGTTGACCGTCTATCCTGACAGTAGGATGGATCACAAAGACAGATGCAGAGGGCAGAGCCTCAGAACAAGGCAACAACACCTTACACTACAAGCAACAAGACGTCATCGCTCATAGACCTGGATGTCACTATATAAGCAGGATGCTTGCATTGTTGTGCAGCCACATGCCAGGCAGCCATGCCGCTTGCCTTGTACCTGGCCAGCTCAACATGTATGTCATTATATACCATGGCTGTTCAGGGATCATGTGGATGAGGAGCGTGCTGAGAAGCAGGTTGCAGCAATCATGCAAAAAACCCTGGACCAGCAAGACTCCCATGGGCGCAAGTTCTTCTATGCAATCAGCAGGTCAGACTGCATCAGCTTACAAACAAGCCAATGTGGCAGTCATGATGTGCATGCTTACTTAGGACCTCAAACCTCTGTATGTTGCAAGAAATGAGACATACTTTTGGTCAGTATCAGATGTTCCTTCCAAGCGGGAGGCTGGCTGGCAGCTGACAAGCGCATTGTAGACTTGATGGCAAGCAACTCAGAAGCTTTTCCTGCTTCTGCAATAACACTGGGACAGGGGCATCCAGATGGCTGTGTGGCTTTCAGGTGGAAGGCTAGCTGGCAATTGATGGATGCCTTTGAGACATGGAGATTGGCAGCAGCACAGCGTCAGGAGCTGCGCATCAAGACTGCCAATGCCTTCCAGTACCTCTACTTGTCTTTGGGGCAGAGGGCCATCAAGGCGTGGCAGGAGGGCGTCTCCTATCAGCAGAAGGTGCTGTCCTAGCTTGCCTGTTGTTTCAGGACCAACGGTGGCATTACTAGAGTTCAGGATGGCACTCATTTTTGTCCTGTTGGGCCCTATGCCAGCTTATCATCAGATGCTGATTTGCAGTGAGCTGAGCATAAATTGCTGTATTGCAGTGAGCTGAGCATAACTGACTGTATGTCTCGTACAGCTATCTGTCATGCTAGTAGGCCTTGCTGATGTGAGTCATGCAGCAAGCCTTGGGAATGAATCACAGCTTGTTTTCGCTGAATGTGGTTGCAGTGAAAGTAAAGTGTTGTAACTTTGACATGACTGCTTGGCTGCAGCTGCGGAGGGCCACCGCTCTGTGGCATGGCAACACCTTTCAGCATTGTTTTAACGCCTGGAAGGAGTTTGTGCATGGGCAGAAGGAAAAGACAGCAAGGACTATCAAGGTGCACCTCCCTGCATTGCAATTGTCATTCCGCCTGCAATGTCAAATGCTGTGCTTAGTTGTGCCATGCTACGCTATGCTATTATGCTATGCTATGCTATGCTATGCTATGCTATGCTATGCTATGCTATGCTATGCTATGCTATGCTATGCTATGCTATGCTATGCTATGCTATGCTATGCTATGGGCAAGTGCAACATGCCAGGGTTTTGTTGACAGACCTGCCTTGCTTGACCGCTTTGCATACCTTGCTTGCATGCACCGGTTGCATTTGAGCGCTTTAAAGCCCCTTTAGCTGCTGCTGGGTGGTCATTTTCTGCAGTGTCAAGACTGGTGGGATGCAGTGTGCGAGTGACTGGATGTTGCCAAGTGTGAACACTTACAATAACCATGCATGATGTCTGGTACAATGCAGGCGCTGATGTGGTGGTCAGGCAGGACCGTGGAGTCAGTCTTTGCAGGCTGGGTGTCAGCGGTCCACCAAGCACACAGGATGCGGTTGTGCAAAGCTCGGGCGCTTTTCAGCTACTCCAACATGCTGCAGCGCAAGGCGCTCCACAGCTGGCAGGGTGCGATCGCCTATAGGCAGGCACGCCAAGAACAAATGGCCATGGTGTTTGAGGATATGGCAGGCCGCCGCCTGTGCCTTGCCTTTGACGCTTGGTAAGCCATGGGCGTTCTCGGTGAAGAATACTGTGTCAGTTGCTCATACGCTCTGCCTGTCAGGGATGTCTAGGGATCATGTTTTGTTGCCAAATGCATACAGCAGATGAGCCTGAGGTGTTTGTGTGCTTGGTGCTTATGTATGTCAAGCTGTCCCGCCCTGGCTGATGACCAATGCTGGCCTTTTTATACAGGTGGGAGACAACTGTACTGCTGGGCAATTTGAGGCGTGCAGTAGACATCTTGCGAGGGCAGAGTGTGCAGTCCCGCCTGCGGGAGAAGCTGCTGGCTTGGCGGAAATGGGCCAGCAGGCGGCGTCACCTGGTAAGGTCTGTGGCTTCCCGCCTTCAGGGTCGCTATTTGGGAGGGGTGTGGCAGACTTGGCGGGAGTTTGTGCAGTACGCCAAACTGTCAAGGAGCCAAGGCATGGCGGCAATGGGTCACTTCACTGCCAGGACAACATCACAGGTGAGCTGAGCAACATATCATGGCTTGAAATTCGCACTGAAATTGACTGCAAGCCACACAGTCAGATGGTACTTGCTTGGAATATGTTTGCCAGGAGGAGCGTGCAGTTACATGCATGCCAGGAAGGTCCATTGCTGCATGGAGCGCTTTTGACAACAGACGCACACACCCAAAGGCTCTTCAGACCCACAACCTTGCCACCCTGACATGCAAATGCTCTTTCTCCATCAGATGCTTGTCTGCATTGACTCTCTACTAGCCAATCAAGGCCTGTCATGTAAAGCAGCGGCAGCCTACCAAACTTGACGCCTTTGAGTACACATGCCTGCTTCTCCACAGGTGTTTCAGGCATGGCAAGCCATCAGCCGCCGCAAGAACTTCCACAGGACTGCTCTGCAGCAAGCACTTGCCAAGCTGACCAACACCAGTCTGCTCCTCTCCTTCAGAGCCTGGAAGGACACCAGCAGACGGCGTCGCCAAAACAGGACCGCCCTGCAGCAAGCCCTAACCCGCCTGACCAATCAAACCCTGTTTGGGGCTTTCACGAGCTGGAGGGAGTACGCCGTGGAGCATGCTAGTCACAAGGCCAAGATTGGCACCTCTTTGCAGCGGCTGACTAACAGGACGCTGTTTGCCGCCTTTGCCACGTGGCGGGAATGGGCGAGTCACAAGGCAGAGTTGCAAGGGAAGCTCCAGGGAGCGGTGGGCCGGCTGTGGCATGGACAGCTGGCGGCAGCATGGCAGGCATGGCAGGACCATGCCCAGTACAGCATTGATGTGAAGGCACGCATGAAGGTGCCAGTGCAGATGTCATGCTTGAACCTTACCACCATCAGCATGTCAGCAGCAACGGTTGCCCAGCAGTGATTGAGTGTGGATGCTGATTATTGAACCACCAACTGGATGCATCTGCTGTCTTGACAGTCTGATACCACAAGATCAGCACAGACCTTGGTCACCTGCGTGCATGACAATGCGGTTTGACATTACTCGATGCATCAAACACAGGACGGGCATCAGTTGTATGCAAAGACAACATGTTCTGCTCAGCTTTGCATGGATACAGATACTGGTCTGCTGCTTGAACACAGCCTTGGTATGCTGGTGCTGGTGCACCTGTGTCTGACAGACTGAACCCCCCGGGAGCAGTTGTGGCATCAAGCGCTGATCTGTTTCTTACTTGGACATGCTTTCTGCTGCTGGTGTCTGCCCTGGGGCTGCAAGCATAGCAGGAGGTGGGGCACCCTGGTTTGGGTGTATGACCGCCTGATGCCATGGACACTATCCCGACCCAGAATTTTGAACATGACTACAAATGTGGACCTGCAGGCAGCAGTTACGCGTCTAGTCAGCCGCCAGCTGGCAGCAGCCTGGACCACCTGGCAACAGGCCCTCCTTCATTCAAAGGACAAGCAGGCCAAAGCGCAGCGTGCTCTCTCCTACCTCACAAACAGCACCCTGAGGCGAGCCTTTGACTGGTGGAGGAGCCATCAACAGCTCAACCTGGAGAAACATGACAAGCTTCATAAGGCTGTGAGCTACTTCACTCAGGGGGCTCTGCACAGGGCCTTTGACAGCTGGAGGTCTGAGTGCGGCAGAGCTGCTCAGAAGCAGGAGCTGATGCGCAAAGCCACCAACTGGCTGCTGCAATCTGGCCTTGCAAAGGTATTTGGTACCATGACTGTCAGCAGCATTGGTCAAAGCAAAAGACAGATGCGTCACGGTCAATATATGCAAGAATGCAGTATTGCTCAGGTGTATATGTACTTGCATGCAGCCAGAAGTTCTACGGTGCAGCTCACCTGCTTTGTAAGCAGTTGCAAGTTTTGTTGTGCATGCGGTGACTGACCAGGCCATATCCTGTGCTGGTGTGTTCCCATTCACACCCTTACTGCATGCCTTGTTGATTACCAAGTCATGCAGCATAGGGAACAGCACAATACCTCTATCCCAGATCTGGAACTGTGTACAGACACAAGCAACCATATTCCTGCAGGGCTTTGCAGCTTTCAAGCTGAATGTCCAGCTGGCACATGAGTACAAGGACAAGCTGGCCAGGGCAGCAGGCAGGTTCCAGAACCAGCTTGTGGGGTCTGCCTTTGAGACCTGGAAGCACTATGCCCAACACAACAAGTTGCTGCAGTCTAGACTGGCCACAGCTGTGGGCGCCCTGCGCAACCGCGGCCTCAGATCAGCCTTTTGCGGCTGGCGGGAAGCTGCAGCTGTCAGGAAGGAACACAAGCAGAAGGTCGGCCTGGCAGTGGCCCTTCGTTTCAAGCGTGATGGGCATGCTGTGCTGCTGGAATGGCAACGCATTGCCCATTGGCAGCGCCGCTGTAAGGCAGTCCTCCAGCAGGCTGCAGGCCGCCTGAAGAACCGCAGCCTCAGCCTTGCTATGGAGGAGTGGCAGTACCAGACTTGGAAGGCGGCGGCCTTCCGCCGGGCTGCCCGCTTTGTGCAGAACCGAGCCATTGTGGCTGCCTTCAACAGCTGGAAGGCCCATCACGAGCTGTGCCTTCTGGAAAGGGCAGTTGCCAAGTTCACACAGTTCAGTACTTGCAAGTGAGTGGTGCTGAGGCTGTGCTGGTGGCTTTGCCAGTGCAGGCAGTTGTACACTGGCCTGATCACCAGTGCAGGGACTTGCACACTGACCTGATTGGAAAACATACTTCTGTGCAGCTTGGTGTGTGATGACTGCCTCGCATGCTTGTTTGGATGGTATGAGCTGTGTCTTCAAAAGCTTTGAACAGCATTCACAGCAATCCACCTGCACTATCATTACACCTCAACAATGAGTGTGCTCTTGATACACAGACTGATGACCCATGTGTGTGTGCAGGGCCTTTGCCAGCTGGAAGGAGTTTGTGGTTCTGAGCAGTGAGAAGTGTGCCAAGGTGCAGAAGGCCAGCCGGGCCTGCTTTGCCTCCTCTTTACAGAGGGCCTGGGCCACATGGCGCACACATGTGCACCGCCACCATCTGCTGCGCAAAGCCCTGGAAGGTCGCCAGGTCAGCGCATGCCTGCAGGGCTCACCAACTGTGTGCTGCATGACTCTGGGGTGACACAACTGCAACACAAACTTGCACCAGCACAGGGCATGAGCTACATCTAACAATTGTAGATCTTTGCTTGAGTCCATGCATATTAGGCAGGCAAGATCTAAGTATTGTTACCTAGTATAGCATATTCACAGCCAGTGCAGCGTAATGCTATAGCGTACAAAGTGAATCAAAGACTTATGCGGGTGATGGCAGCATTGCTACTTTCCTTGCACGGACTGTGTGTTTGCTCTCTGGCCACCTGGTAGCAAAAGACCGTGTCTTCAAAAGTTGCTGCAACTTTTGTTTGCTGACTGCACTGGCTTGTCAACTGCACTGCATTCAAGGCTTCCGTCACATGCTGTCCCTGAAAGATCATTACAACCTGGGATCGCATGTAAGTGGGATCTGGAGCCATGCATTTCTGTGATTTTGGATTTCTGCCATAAAACAGACGTGCCCCGAAGAATTGTGACTGCCCTGTGACTCCCCAAGAGCTGCAAGATTTCCTCAGACTCAAAACCATGTGCGAATGGGAATGTTGCAGGCTGGACTGCAAAGAAGCTACCTGCAGCATTGGCGGCAAGCAGCCCAGCAGCAGCGGCATCACAGCATGACGGGCCAGGCTGTGTCAAGAAGCAGCGCTTTTGGGCAGACCCAGCGCCTCTTCATGCGATGGCACACCACCTTCAAGGCTGTGCGCTGCTTTAAGCGTCTCTACTTAGCCAGGTATGCTGTGTAGCACCTGTCTGTCGGGATGCGCTCCTCCTGGTGCTTGGTGCTGGGGCCTCATCTGAGACATGCTGGGCTAGTGAGTTGGCTGAGCATACCTGTGTGGCACTGCCAAATCCAAAAATGGTTGAGCCGTGGACGCTGCGAGGCAAGGGGCTTGTTTGCTACGTTGCGTGGATAAAGTGTATCATCCAGCAGCAGCAGCAGCACTGCACCACCAAGGATGTGCTTGCTTCACCTGCCCATGGAGATGTCTTCATTCACGCCCAACAAGCTGATGCTGTGACCAGTCAGATATGAGCTGACAGGCTGTCTCTATGTCTTGGCTGCATCACGGCTCATTGATAACCGGGTTCACTGCTGTGCAGAGCGTTTCAGGCATGGGCAGACAAGGTAGCGCACAAGAAGAGCATGAGGGAGAAGCTGATCAGCATTTCCCAGCTGCTCATGCATGGTTCCCTGGCTCGCTGCTTCCAAGTCTGGCACCAGGATGCGCAGGTATGCATTGCAGCTTGTTTCATACAAAGGGTCACTGCATTGCCCATTGCGCAATACAAAGGATCACTGTATTGCAGATTGTGCAGTATAAAGGATCACTGCATTGCAGATTGTGCAGTATAAAGGATCACTGCATTGCAGATTGTGCACCACAAAAGATCATTGCATTCCAGATTGTGCACTACAAATGTTCTTTTCGCCTCAGTTGACGCACATGCATGCTAAGCTGGATGCAGTCAGCATGTGGAATTGAAGGTGAAGCATGATCAGCAACCCTGTGTATAGGGTGACAGATGTTGTGCCCCACATGCAAGTCAGGTGTTAGCAAACACCCAGAAATGAGGCTAGCAGCACGACTGCAGCAGCATAAGCGCCTTTTCTCCATTCCAACCTGCCTGCCAGCTTGCAAACACTCTCACGCTTCATTCAATGCTGCATGTGTGACTTTTTGACCAGTGGCATTTCAAGAATGCTTTCATTTGGAAGTCAGGTCTCCAGCCTGCAGGCTTGGCTGGACATGTGCAAGCCTGCTCAGTGAACAGCACACAACAGCAGGCCACAGATTCCCCTCTCAGACAGTAACAAAGTAGGTGTGTGTTGCAACAGGTGTCTGCCATGAAGCGCATGGTGTTTGCTCGCAAGCAGCGAGCCATCAGGGATGCCATGCGCATTGGGGACCAGATCATCCGCCGCAACCGGCGCATGTCACTGGCCAGCACCTTCAATGCATGGAAGCTGAGGGCGGGAATCTACCGCCAGGTGGCACGCCGCTTCCAGGCATCCCTGGAGGTCACCCTGCGCTGGGCCTGGGGTCAGTGGAGGGCTCAGCTAGCTACCCAGGTGGGGGGCCCTACCTTTGTGGTGCTGGTCAGTAGCAGCTGCACAGTTCCTAGCCTGGCTGATGTGAAGCTTGTGAGACGTTCTAAAAAACACTTGTTGTTGCTTCACAGTTTTTGACAGCCTGCATCAGGACTTGCTGAGATGGTTTGATTTCGTGCAGCATACCCAGCATGTGATGCAACAGCAAGGCAACCCGGCTGTCAATAATGCCCTCAGAGCAATGAGTGGCGGTGTGCTTACTGATGTGGACAAAATGCTGTTGCAGTCAACCAGCCAAACATGTGACCAAGCAAATAGCGAACCAGACATGTGACCAAACAAACAGCTAACCAAACATCACATACAGTATGTCTGATGGGGCCTCAAAAGATGCTTGACCTGCAATTGCCTGTTGCATACCTTGTGCTGCAATGCAGGCCTTGGAGCGGCAATGGGAAGCACAGAGTGTAGACTTTGCCAGCTACTGGCTCATGAAGCGCCTCTTCTTCCAATGGCGCCACACCCACTCTGTCCAGGCGGCCGCCACAGCCCAGAAGCTCACCGCAGCTGTGGCCCTGGCTTTCCAGAACACCAGCAGCATGGTGCTGATGCGGTGGCAGCAGTGGGTGGAGCTGCAGCATGAGAGGCGGCGAAGGCTGCAGGCTGCGTTCCTGTCTGTCATGGAAGCTGATGAGTCAACTAGCCTGAGGGTTTGCTTTGAGCGGTGGCTGAGCTACCGGCGGCAGGGGCAGCTCTTTTCTGCTAAGAGTGATGTGGCTCTGCAGCTCAGTCAGAGGCGCATGCTTCAGGTCAGCACGTCAGAGAATACTCATGCAGGCATACCATGAAAGTTTGACACCTATCAATGTCTTGAACCAAGTCAGACTGCAATGTGGACAGTGTAGCATTGTCCTGATTCTTGCATGCTGTTAGGCCTGTGCTGCCTGCAAGCTCCTCCAACCAAGCACACAGACTGCAAGCACCGCCAAGGGCTGTTTGCGATAAGGCAAAGCAATGGCTCGCCTGAAGCCTATCTGCAGCTCTTGCTGGATCTTTATACTCAAGCAAGCATGGTGCTGTAGAGGGACAAGTATACATACATGCCAACCACCATTGGCATGGCACGCCTGCAGAGCAGTGCGTTATGGATACATCTGTTCATGTGTATTCAGACTGTGCCATGGTTCCCTTGTTACCATCTGCAGGACATGTTCTCTACCTGGGCAGCCTACACTGCAGCTATGAAGGCTGATGCACAACCTGAGTCCCCCTTCATGTCGCCTCGTAGTAGCAAGGTATGTTCAGGTCGCCCACGCCTGTGACATGACTAGGCTGATGAGCCGTGTGGCTCTGGTCCTTTCACATGTCTCTGTTCCTGCTGTCGTCTTGATGTGAAGAGCCACTTGCCAGTCATAGTCTGCCATGCCATGCTGCGCAGCTCAGGGCTGCCTGGCAGTCAGCCCAACCTCATTAAACTTTACATGACATGTTTGATGACCCTGGCAATATCATGTATGTGTAAGCAGTTGTGAGCAAACATACAGATGTATGCATTGGCCATGCATGGGCATGGCAATGCTATGACTCACTCACGCAGCTTCAACATTTTGTAATTGTTTTTCAGCTGGATCGGACACTGGTGAGGCGTATGGCAGCCATGTCAGGAAACATCTTGGTCGACCCTGGCTCAGATGACGAGGAACAGTTGTACAATAATATCTATGTTTCGCCCTCGATGGTCTCTGCTGAAGGCAGAGCAGAACACCTGAACCCCTATGTCAGTTTGTCAAGGAATCTGAGGCGCACGCATACTCCACCCACGTTTGATGACTATGACGACACAGCAGATGAGCCAGGCAGCAGTTTTGACATGCACTCAGTTGCTCAGGGCCTCCGTCAGTCACAAGCCGAACAAGACATGGAAGCAACAGGCAGCTGTGCATCACCAGATCGCACTCCCAAGCTTTGATTTGATTTGTACATGAACCTTTCAGTTTGTACTTACAGTTCAGACAATATATTGGCAATGATAATCTAACACAGTGGCCAGGACTACTATCAGTACCTAATTTCATTTGTCCAGTCATCTGTAAAATAATGTTATCACACCACCAGAACCTTATTGTGCGACACAAAATAGGCCTTGCCAAAATGCAGTTTACCCTGACAACATACATGGGCTTGCTGCTTAATGCTCTTGATAAAATTGCCCAGTAGAAAGCCGATCTGCTGCGTCTGCCCAGATAATCAGCATGATGACAAAGCACACCTGCTGCAGAAGGACAGAGCTGCCTGGTATACGCCATCTAGGCCTGCAGAGTGAGCACAAGAATGGCTTCATGAAAAGAATGATTAAATGTTAATGCTGAAGTGAGTCTGACAACACTTCTGACTGCGCAAGGGCACAGCACAATGCATCCAAAAACATTTCAACGATACATTGTAAGCACTAGGTCAATACGAAGGCCACGGCTGCAATGTGCAAACCTGTGCCAAGTGCAACAGACATGTGTTGTGTCAGCACTTTGAAAGCAAGGCTAATTAATATGCATGATGTGAGGAGGCAGCGTGACCTACATTGCCATTCTTGACAGAATAGGACGTGGTAGTGGTGCTTGCAGTAGTTGTCTTGGGGTCTCTGGACAGCGCCTCCTCAATGTCACTTCTGCCAGGCTTTGAGGATGTCATTGCAGGCCTGTTCAGCAATTTGCTCTGCATATCGACACAGCAGGGTTACATAAGGTTTCTACCTGACAACATGCTGCAAGCTCGGGTATGCATTATGCTAAGTCACATGCAGTCACAAACTGCCTCACCGCTCTCTCCGGATCCTCCACTTGGTCTAGGGCAGCAAAGTCACCAGCTGAGCCACGTGTAGCGTGCTCCTTCTTGCCTGGTTCTTGGAATGTGGAGTAGTACTTTGAGGCCGAGTAACCATCGTGCTCATCGGCAGGGGTAGGTCGCGGCTGCACCAAGCAAATGCAGACTGAGAAACTTGGCGGAAACTCAACTGCCGTTGTAAAGGTCGAGACCTGGTTTTGCAATCGTACCTCGTCCAGGGAGCTTCTCTCCCTGTACAGGTTGAGGCTGGGCCGCTTGGGACGCTGAAAGGACCGACCCAGATCACCTGCACATGCATGAGTAAGCTTTGCTTGTAGTTTATCTCATTGCGGGGTCAGTCAAAAGCAGAAATGCTGATCGAAGGCATGCATGTACAGAAACGACTTCACGTACTTTCGTGGTTCAGCTCATCGGCATTGGCAAACTGATCTTCGTTCACCATATTGGCGCTTTACACGTAGGTACTTGATGCGCACTGTGTCGGCCTATGCTGACGATGCCTCAAGCGCTTGAAGATATTGTTACAGATACCGTCCGTGCGTATCGTTAACTTACGGATCACTCATCAGTTGGGGCCTTCGCGCGTTACAGTGGTTTTTGCCTTTCAATTCTCAGCGGCTTGCGAGACAACACATGAGACAGCCGCTGGTACGATGTAATGCGGAGGTCTCCTTCTCCAGTTTCCAGTTGATTCTGAGCGACTTGGCCAACGATCTGCCGAAGACACTTGCCAAGCTTGTCAGGGCGGTCGCAACAAGTCAGCGGGCCATGAAGCGCAAACACGACACAATGGCTGATGATCACAAAGCAGCAAAGCCTGCGGGTGCGCACAGGTCTCCCACGAACGTGCCCGGCCCACAGAACTTGCAACAGCAGGACCTAGCGACAGAGTGAGCTTTCGACACTTTGCACCCGGGTCGCTTTCAGCGTTGACCGTCGCCAAATAAAATCTTGAAAGCCAACCATTTCCGTGGCACAGGCGGCGGTACATGGGACCCAAGGGCTGGTGCCTACTTGCAAAGCAGCAAGCCAGAGCACGTTCTCTGGTGATGGAGTACATAGGTATGTGGCTCAACCCTCGCTTGGCTTGCTACTAGTGATACACATGCACTCTTTGTTCAATAATCTTTCTGTACTCAAATAGGTGAAGTGATCACCAAAGCAGAAGCACAACAGCGTACTAAAGTATATGATGATGAAGAGATACAGGCCTTGCACCTGCTACACCTCAGGTACTTGTCCGACACCTTTATCACAGTGTACAGTGCTAGTGTTTCTGCCTGGCACAGCACCTGCTGCTCTCTTCATGCGGGCTAAGACAAATGCTTGGCCCTGCAGTCCTAGTACTGTGATTGATGCCACACGCACGGGCAACGACGCCCGCTATATGGCCCACTCCCAGGATCCAAACTGTCAGTGTCAGAAATGGGTTGTTGATAACCAGCCACGTGCATTCATGGTGGCGTTGCGGGACATTGCACCAGGAGAGGAGTTGACCTATAACTACTATCGGCAGTGTAGCTTGGGTGAACAAGTCAGGTCAGCACATTTGCTCTGATACCTTACATCGTGTAATAGACGCATGAGACAGCATCAGCGCACATTGTCTTCTTCACACACAGAAGAGCATCAGTCTGAACACAGCAAGTTATGTTTGTACAGATGCATCTGCTCTGAGATAGTCAATCACAATTGCATCAAGACACCGACTTGCATTTGTCTGTCGTGACAATGGCGCTACACAGTCAACCTTGAACACTACTACTGAGAGGCAATGTATTGCAACACCAAAAACAGCAGAGCGTTACAACTATGCACCCGTTTGATGGGCATACCTCAGCATGTGCATGAGCAGCCTCAAGCTGTTTCCTCTACTTCTGCAGCAAAGAGCAACGCAATTGGCACACAATGCACTGTAGCAAACTTGTGTTTTATCGCTTCAACCCGGTTGAAGTTTGGTGTGCAGGTGCCTCTGTGGGGCAGCAGGGTGTCACACCAATCAGGGGACCCCTGTCTTGCAATCAGACTCTGAAACAGAGCGCATGGCAGATGCTGTTCTCAAGTGCATACAGGTGCAGATTACAGCTTGCTTTTCATGCTGCCGAATAGGAGTCATGTGCACCTCAGGCTTTGCAGCTAAGACATCAGTACGTGTACACCACCTTGCATTGTGCCTCTAGCTGAAATACAGAATCTGCAGTGATCAATCCCAAGCGATCTGCAAGCATGCATGAGTGAACTAGCACATGCTATCCTGGCTGCAGCTTGTAAGCATGACCTGATTGTGCACATCACAGCAGCATCATTGCAAGCCATCTGCCAGCAGCCATGCAGTGTGTACTGCAGGAAACCAACTTTGGCACGGTGCACGATTTGCAGGCTAATGACCAGACAGCTCCGCCAGCCAGGTCTCAGGTCTCCACACCTCCTTACGCCAAGCAGCTACCCTCCTGCACCGTCTCCCCCTCAGCCTTCTGCAGCCCCCCTCAAGCCACTCGGGAAGATATCAACGCCCTAGGTCTTGACAGTCCAGACTCATTTCTTGATCAGCTACACAGAACGTCGGCCAAACCTGTCGCCCTACAAGTCATTGCCGCTAGGTGCCGCACACTTCTCACTCAGCTTCCAGATACGTCTGCAGCGCAGCAGCATGCCACCACCAGCCAACACCTGGGGGCAGACCACATCAGGAAAGCAAGGCATGCTGACTCAGGTGCTGTATTGGCATCAGCAGCTGAGGTTGCCAAGCCAGTGTCCAGGAAGCTCGTGCCTGATCCCCCTCCGCAGCAACATCTGCCCGGCCGGCTGTCACGCTTCATAGACAGTCAGCAGACAGCACCGCAGGTTAGCCAGTCTCCTAGCAGGCAAGCTGCGTATCAGCTGGCAGCCTACCTAGCTCAACACAAAGATGTCATTGTTGGAGGCTACGCTGTGGCTCTTCAAGATAGACAGCTTCAGAGGCCTGCACCTCCCTACAGACGCATGCAATCCCTCAAGTCAGTATTGGCGGCCAGGTTGCAAGCTGGAACCTCCCTGCCAACAGAGCCTGCTTCCTTGCTTGAGGAAGCTGGCTGGCAGCCGCATTTGCTACTGTTGGGTCGTCAGCCGAAAGGCAGCCCTGTGTTCGGTGCTGGCCAGATGCCAAGCCCCCCAAACAGGAGCCCAGCATTTGGCTCTTCCCCTCTAGGTCCTGCTGCAATGATGCCTCAGCCCAAGAAAGGCACACAGCTTGTTGCTGTGGGGGCACGTCAATTGGCTGCCATGCAAGCGCCTGCAGCCATCAGCAAGAATGGTCCACATGCCAGCATGTCCCTGTCACCGCCATCAACAGCAACTACTGTCTCAGGGCAACAGCAGTCAGGAGAAGCTCCAGCAGTGCCTCCTGTGGATGCTGTGCTGGGCACTCTTCCACCCCCAAACACCCCAGAGGGGCTGCAGAGCTGTCAAGCTGGGGTCAACAGTACTCTGAAAACGTTGGGCTTGTCACAAGATCAGATACATCAGATTTTGCGGAATGCTGAGGCGTTGACTACTGATTCTGGGTTGAAAGTGCCTGTGCTATGATTGTGCATGTGCATCAGTTGCATGTTGAAGTTGAAAATAAAGATGTTGTTGCAGTTAATGACTTCCGTGTAGTTCAAGCAGGACCTGACCTTTGGTTAGTCAGCTTGAATCAGCTGATTCATCCTGCATGAGTGCAGTAAACAACGTGTCATCAGCTCGTCAGTCTGTTCTAGGTATGATGTTTTGCAACACAAGTGTGATGTTTGGACTGTTCTTCTGATGGGTTTTTGTGTGAGTAGACAAAAAGCACCTTACTGCTGCTTTTCTACCTGATCTTACGTGCTTTGCAGCCGATGTGCCTTCCTGTTAGTAAATGCTTGCTGATGGATTGCAGCTCCACTCAGCGTGTACAGCGGAGTAATATGAAAGCAACTGTCAAAATCATTGTTATGCAACACACTGCCAGCATGCACATTTGGAACATTGTTGTGCTGGGGCTGATTGTACCACGAGCCAAGGTGAAGTGACATGATGGTATCTTCAACTGCATCTATTAACAATCCGTTGTCTCTCTTCTTGGTACCTCTTAGCAACGAGGTGCCGCAAACAGGCTTGGCACAGTCATCATAGGGAAGAATTGGAAGGCCACAGCCCTGACATGAACCGTACCAACTACCAGGCAAGCAGGAGAGTCAGAGCAGTTGATAATAGGCTGCAGACGCTGGAAAGGTGACAATCAAGATCTGAGGAAGGAGGAGCACACTCAATTCATGCTCTGCTCTTGGCACAAAGTGGCGAGTTTGGCTGCTTTAGTAAACAGCCCGCTGGCGGCCAGCGCTTGCAAATGCAGAAGCTGTCTTGAGCCAGGTACCAATGCAGTGTGCACAAATGGAGTGATTTCAATGGGGTCTGAGGTGAAGCTGCAGCAGTGGCATGCAGACCGACAATGTCCATACTGGCAAACAGGTGATGTGGACATTGCTGTAGCATAAAATGGAGGTGAGACCACAATCTATCTACAGAATAGGCAGGGCAGCTGTGCCCAGTTTATCTGCTAGCGCTACATGCGCCCGTACTAGGTTGGCTAGGTACATGACTAGAAGCGCATCTTGTGTGTTGTCCTGCAAGAGCTGCTCGAAGTCTTCTTTCCTAATATATGGCACTGCTGCACATGTGTCGGCAAGATACCTGCCCACATTGATATCTCCTTGTCGTCGCCCACTCTGCATTTCCAATACATACCATTGACCGCAGGCGTACCACATGAATTCGTTGCATGTGGCGTGCATCACTTAGTGGACATCACTCAACAAGCATATGTAAAATATAGGCACAAAAGTGAGCATCACACAGCTTACCACAACATCATCTACATACTGAGATGCCTTGTTGAGAGCTGATTGTAACCGACCAATAGCAGTTTGCAGGTTCTCTGCTTCGCTGGGAAGCTTCTCAGTTACCTCATTCTGAAGGAGCTCAACTGCAAACCAGAGGATCCATTAAGTCTGAACACATAAGGGCCAAATGGCATACAGGACTGAAGCCACGAAGCCTCAGTTCAAGATCCTGGTCTGCTGCACCATTGTGGCATGCAGCCTGACAAGCTTTAAACTGATCAAAGTGCTCGAGAGTGGTGACCAACACACTCACTTCCTAGTCGCTCAACTTCAACAGTTCTGACTTCACAAGGAACCTGCTGAAATTCTTGTGCCAGAGATGTAGACCTGTCCCCAAGAGTCAGGTGTCGCGCAACATATGCAACAACATCCAGTTTGTTGTTTGTCAATGTGGTGTCAACTCTCAAGTGCACCTGCATGTGCAATTCAGTTGACACGCAGCAGGCACCTATTGCGGCACAAATCTGCATCGAGGGATGTGCAGCTAGACCTGCTGTCAGCTTCTAGAAACTTACTGGGTTTTGACATTGTGTCTCATAGTACATTTGAAACCTGGCATCACTGCCAGAGACACCCTGCCCTGTAGAGTACCTGCAATGCATGCTACTGTGTTGAGCCCACACCATTTGCGTTGATCCAGACTTGATGTCTGTAAGGCACCAACTCTCAGAAATGTGCCAGAAAAAAAGTGCAAGGAAAGCAGAGCAGGCCTACCAGCCCACTATTCTTTCTTTGCTGTTGACTCTGCGCCGCAAGTCCGAAAGCGTTCTGTGATGTACAATATCCATCTCGACCTACTCATATCGCACACTGTCATGCATGAACTATGTGCATGCTTCGTTCAGAGAAGCTGTGTAAGACTACAGCACCTGATCCATACTCTCGTTGTGAGGCACAGCATAGCACTCCCTGATATCGACAACACCGTCTGAAATAGATCCCAGCAAAGTCCCTATCACTCTGTCTTTGCCTTCGTTGCGTCTGATGTATGCATCACATATGGAGAACAGCACAACAGGCTGCACTCTGACTGTGATGCTGGTCTGACCGACTGGCAGATTAAGAGGTGCCATCCTGTATTGTATTTCTTGTTATGGCAACCAGGTTTCAGACACCGCAACTCATTGCGGAATGCGCTGATCACGGTCAAACAGTACTTAGGCTGCCTGATTGCAGCATTGTCGTTAGGGTTTCCTTGCTTATGGTAGGGCTGGAGGCAGATTGATCGCAAAGCCACAGTGCAACTATCGTAGCCCGAGCAACCCCAAGCAGGCTCATTTTGGCGTGCATCATGTCTTGCACTTTGTGCGGTGCGATGAACAACATGTCTCTTAGGACATCTTCTTCTCAGACGGCGACAGGATCTCTGCATATGCGGTCTGGTTTCACTTCCACTATGCGTGGTCAGGCTCTAGTTGGTAGGTATCTGACCTGAATACCATGCCACAGATAATCTTGACATGATTCTCATGGGTCTTTCACGTCAGCAGGCAGAAGCTTCAACAGCGTCGCTGCCAGAGCAACTTTTCAGGTTGTGGCCAAACAAAACTCGCTCAAACGGCAGAGGACTTCGGAGAAGGCCCGTCAGTACAACAAGGCTCACAAGTCAGCTATTGCTACAAGAATGAAGAAGGTGACTGTGTTGCATCAATGATGCAAACTTACAAAAGCACAATACTTGCCTGTTCTTATGTGGCTTCGGTTCATTCACACCTCCATGTCCACCATGTGTAGTACCATGATGGATGTTCTTAGCAGGCTGCATTGCAATAAAGATCATGGCATGCCTGCTTTTGTTGACAGCCTGGTGTCTGTACATATAGGTGATAACAGCAGTAGACAGCTTCATGACTGATCTACCATCATCAGAAGATGCCATCAAGCCTGTAGAAAAGCTAATGTCAGAAGCATACCAAGAAATTGACAAGGCAGTAAGCAAAGGCATCCTGCACACTAACACTGGAGCTAGGCGAAAGGCAAAATTGGCAGCTGCCAAACGACATCTGCTTACGGAAGCTGGCTTGTACTCCCCCCAATAGCCGTTGCCAGCAGTAAAGCTGAATGAACAGATGTAGATGCTCACAGCATTTTTTGTTGTTTTAGGCACCTGGCCTCCTTTTGGCTTGTCTGCACTAGAAAGAGGTTCCATGTGTTCACTTTACCTCTGATATATTGCTTGCTTACTCATCTGAGTCTACTACGTGCTAACCCAGTGCAGATGTTCTGAGCATCCTTTTGTGCAGGCTGGTGGAATTCTGTTAGCCTCAATTCGGCTAGCCCAGCTGCTGGTTCATTTTTGACTTTGTGTTATGATGTGAAAATGTTTTGCAGTTCATGTGTCATTGCAGTGACCCTCCAAATGCTACACATCTTTAAGATGCATGGTTGCATGTGTCTTATTGTTGACATGCAGCGTCCCCGGACCTGGCATGCTGTGTTTAGTGTCTCGAATCTGATGGTAGCAAGATCTGTGCATGCGTTCAGTGTGAATCTGCCCAGCAAAGCTCATGCTGCAGCAGGTGGCTGATTGTTCTTCGTGTCAATATACATGGTACTGTCCAATAATGGCTAACAGCTACTGTGACTGTGTTGTTTCCTATGAGGTAGTTATCTGATTGGCTGTCATGCTGCAGAATGAATGCACGTCTCTTTAACTTAGCTCCGGGCTGCTGCCTTGGGAGGCTCCCATCATGATCGCTGAAAAGTGTAAACTTTTCTCTTCTTTTCTCTTCAACTTTGAAAATACAAGGGGTTTTGACAAACCAAACCGAAGCAATGTAACAAAACATCCCACTACACAAGACATCAACCTGCAGCATCCAATAAATTTAAAGCAGCACTACTGTGCTCTGATGACTTCCAAAGTCTGTTGCGCTATAGACAGCTCCTCATCTGTAGGGATGACCAATACCTTCACGCGTGAGTCATCTGTTTGGATTTCTCCAGGCTTGCCTATGTGCTGCTTATTTTTGCTCTCATCAATAGACACACCAAAGTTCTGCATTAGCACACAAAGGCATTCATTGTCTACTCATCTTAGCAGACCAATGCACACTTGCAGCAGTCACATGCTGGCAAGAAGATGGATGCTGCAGAAGTCAGCATGACATTTGTTGACTGCCGGGATATCAGGTCTATGTTGCTCTTTCATGCCAGATCCGGCCAAGTATTTGCATTTGCGAACTGTACTACACAAAACACAATGTTCCTGCAATGTAGCTGCAACACAATGTAAAATCAGACTATGCCTTGGCAACCAGCACAGAGACAGCAAGGTTGTTATAGTCACACTTCCCCACAGCAAGCAAAACCATTCTAACAAAACCAACCTCAAGATCTGCAAGAAGCAGCTTGCGAACAGGCGGCGAGTTCTCTCCCACACCAGCTGACATGACGATGGCATCCACTTTGCCCTTCAGATGCACCATATATGCTCCAATGTACTTCCTGATGCGGTGCACATACACCTGCAGAGGCTGACTGTTGACCCAAATACGGTACAGCAAAGCTTGAACCAGAGCGCTGTGGGCACATGCTTTGTACTGGTACAAAAGTGGAGGTTTTGTCGTGGTGCACACTGGTGTAGATAGGTCCTTACTTGTTGTGTCAACGCTGAGTGGCCACAAATGCAGCATTTCAAGAGCAAAGCACAGCACTCGCGGACAAAGGAAGTGCAAAATGAATACGCTCTGCTGTCAGCCTGTCGTGCACTTTTGCATCAAGCAAGGTAGAAAGGAGAGGCTTTCACAAGCTAGTACTGTAACTTTAGGCAGCAGTGGGTAGGCCTTCATTCAAGTGGCAAGAATACTAGTTCTTATCGTGAATGGTTTGAAAGGATCATATGGCAGCCAGGTTGACACGATACGCGGGATAAAGAGTCATCATGTTCATATCATGGCTGGCTTTACTCACACTGCAGTCATCTTACCACCTTTGGCATATACTGCCATCCACATAGGCACCCATGATTCCACACACATTGGACACTGCCAGCAACATATTCAGGTACAACAGCAGCGACCAGCCTTCTTAGTGAGTTCACTAGCTATACAGATTAGTGACTTGAACATGTTGGGAAGGTCGACTAGTTTGTTCAAGGCGCATGGTTGCATGTCTTTAAACGCTAACATGCAGCCTCCCTGGACATGGCATGCTATGCTCACTGTCTACAGATCTGAAAGTAGTTGCACCCACATCAAGCTTGGCGAGGTGGTCAGGAGAGTGGCTTACATTCATGGCAAGGCTGGCTCTCTCGTTTCCTTGTGCAGATTCCTCCAAGATGGCTCTGACGTCGCTCTTGCCTGCCATCCCCAGCAGCCCACTCTCCTTGTTGAACAGCTTGTCCATCTCCTTAGGGCCCCTGCCAGTCGCATTCTGGATGTACAGAACAACAGCAGGATCCAAGTCTCCACACCTTGTTCCCATCACCAGCCTGTCAAGAAGAGCACAAAACAATCAAGTTTGACACATCAGCGTGAAATGGGAGAACAAGCCGGAACGAGCAGCTAATTTGAATCGACAGTGTTTCAGCTCAGGTGTGTGACATGTACAAGTGCTTTGCAGGCAGCCTTGCTTGTTATGCTGCTTCTCAGCCCTTTTGCTATCAAAACGCATGTCATCAGACAGCTTGAGCAGAGAATATGGCATGATCAATTTGGCTATCACATCAGAACAGCCTGCATCAGCTAGCACCTCTGGACTCACACAAGCACATTCTCAGACTCTGAGAATTGACATCTGTGAGGGTTGTTCATAAAGCAAATTACATTTTGCTTCAATTTCATATCAAATGATATAAATGGCCATGCACTCATGCTTACCCTTCAAGAGGTGTGAGGCCCATACTTGTGTCAATGCATTTGCCCTTCTCAACTGCACACATGCTGGCACCCGCACCTATATGACAGCACACAAGCATGGTCAATGGTGTGACCACTAGTGCATGAAACAACGGCCGTTACAGCCATGCATGCATTGACCATTCATGCACACAACCCTGTCTGTTGTATAACATGTATGCAGAGACCCAATCTTGCTACGCGTTTTGCAGACTCGTGTGCATGCAGCAGACGTGTTAAGGAGCCAAGGTGGTGGCCTTACCTATATGACATGCTATGATGTTGAGTTCATTTTCTGGCTTGTTCAGCATTTTGCTGGCTTGGCGCACAAGGTACAGGTAGCTGGTGCCATGAAAGCCGTACTTGCGTACTGCATTCTGCTCGTATAGCTCGTACGGCAGCGCGTACATGTATGCATGAGGCGACATGCTCTGATGGAAGGCTGTATCAAAGACTGCTACCTGCATGGGGACAATGCTGAGTCAGCATGCTAGGTACAGAAGCAATCCTCCATGCTTCTGTGATTACTGATGACTGGGAGAGTCTGCTGCATAGCACACAAGGTATGTTGCAGACAAGCTGAATGTCACTGTCAACCATCAAGCTGTGTTTGAGTAGCAACAGGCTGCCACTATGAGAGACGTCGACCTGTGGTTGTCCAGGGAATATAGATTTGGCTGCTGAAATGCCCTGCATGTTGGCCGGGTTGTGCAGTGGTGCCAGGTCTGCAGCATCCTTGATAAGTTTCTCAATCTCTGCTGTGACAAGCATGGCTTTGCCCACATCCTTGCCATGCACCACTCGATGACCAATGGCATGGACTTGTTCCCTGACTGACTTGGAGTACGAATCTTGAAGGTAGTTCATGGCCACATCCAATGCTGCTGTGTGATCCTTAATGCCCTCTTTATGCGTGGACTTGCCTTTATTGTCCCCTGACAAGATGTTGCCCACCAACTGCAAAGTAAGAGACACTATATGTGTATGACAGTAGGTATTCTGTCAACCGTGTATACACTAGTACGTAGTTGGCATTGTCAGGTCGCACGAACGTGCATCAAGGGTGCAGACAAGAACCAACTCAAGGTGGATGCATGAATGATGGAATTGGCAGCCCTGGAAGGAGCTGACATACAGGGCGTGTTGGGATGACCAGGAACGTGGAAACTTGCAGTGCGCACTCCGTTGTCACCTGTGAATTTGATGTGTCTCCAATCCGCTCGATCAAGCCGCTGACAGACGCAACAAGCTTACTTTTGGCCTCATCGAACAGTTTGAATTTCAGTGACGAGCTACCGGCGTTTCAGCACGAGCACCTTTTTTGCTGCCATGGGAATCGATTGTTGTCCTGTCCGGGAGAATGCGCGATATCCGTCTGCTTAGGTGAGGCGCTATTCAGCACAGCTGCACACCTGTTCCGGCTAATTGACTGGCATTTCGACTCGGCACGCTCGACCGCGCAAGTGCTGTGATAGCTGTAGTCAATTAATGCATGTGCATGCAGATCAGAGCCATGTCAGATATTGCTGACATGTCGGTAACCAGTTACAAAAGTGCACAGCGGCGTTCGATGCTACATAACTCTGCGCATTGAGCTGTCGGACGCGTAAACTATTATCGCTGCTCGCGGCGTTCAAGGCAGATTGGCCTCTACAAAGGACGTTGTCACTCGAGCCTGGCTTGCTCGTTAGCGCCAACGGTTACTTGAAAGATGCACTGTTGACCGGCATACCTGCGAGGCAGCGTACTCCTGTCGGTGATCATATCCGCTTTCCAGTATGCTATTGTCTGCTTTTCGCCGATCGAGATCCAGACTAGCACCCTTTCGTGTCAGGTGAGCTTTACGATCGTGAGATGAGCTGCATGTACAACACGAAAGGGCCACCTGCACCCAATCGCGTTAACAGAAGCATTTGTAAAAACTAGCCTCGATCGAATGGCCACGTAGTAAGCCAGATTATGTAGTAAAGCAAATGTGGCACAGGCACCTCGCTTCCCAGCATGCAGAGACTATACACTTTGGTTCTGTGCGATGCTTCTCACAGACAAGCGCCTTGAAGGAAGCAAAAAACGTTCCCGGCATCTATGTCGCCAATGTGGAAGGCAGGCAAAACAGCTCTCCGATCCTCTTGGGTCTGGCTGACTACTTTGAGAGACACCTCAGCAGCGTTGGATTTTTCCAGCCAGTACGCTTTTACATGGCGTGTCATGTCCCGTCATGTCAATGCAAGGCACAATACCAAGCTTTGCTGCAAATGACTCAGCGCTCATTTGCAGGTGGCTGGGGAGCCATTTCCAAATTCAACTACCGGACTTTCACGACATATTGACCTGTAAGCATGTCATTTGAGCCCTCCTACCACCACCCTTGCCATTCAGTCTCAATCCACCAGCTTGCAATGCAGCGCCAGCACAGCTTGACAGCCTGCATGATGCCTGACAAGTTACCACTATGCTCTATCTGTACTAAGCAGCACATATACAAACCAGCAGCTTGTAAGCTTACATCATGTGGCTTCATTCTGCCTAGAAAGCACATGATCAATATGCCCAATTTGTCCGCAGACTTTATCACACCCATAATGATGCAAATTGGACCTGGTCGCAATCGTCGCAAATACAACAAAGGTGACTGCGCTCCTCATTCCAAATTGTCACTGCTTGTGCAGAATGAGGTCAGCCTTCAGTATGAAACAGGAGGCAAGCCAGCAATCCGGCGTCTCTGCAAGAGAAGCTGCCAAGCTGCTGTCAACTGGCCAGACAGATGAACTGATGGACATCATATACAACAAGTATGTGGAGTACAGAAAGCAGCATGATCTGGTCATCATTGAAGGGCTCAGCGGCTTTGAGCCTGGCTTGGGTAATGTGAATGAGCTGAATGCTAAAGTTGCAGCAACGCTTGAGACACCTGTGCTGTTGGTGCTGGACAGCCGCACTAAAGACGGCTTCAGCTCTGCAAACGACTTGGCAAACTCAGTGGTGAGCCCTGCCTTGCCAAACTTCACACACCCATTTGCCAACTTACTCCTGTGTCTGTGAATGCTGGCCATTATGCATGCATGCACACTCTGTGCGCCATCTGATGAAAGATTGCACCAGCATATTGCTTGCGAGACTGGCATACGCATCAGATATTCACCAGAATGGCATGTGTACTAACATTGCAGTCTGCCTTGTTCTGATCAAAATTGAGTTCGCTTATGCAGCTGACATGCAGCTGCTTGAAACAGTTCGCTGCTCTGATGATCACTGCATGTTCCTGTGCAGCTGATTGGCCATCAGGCATGCATGCACAATGTGTGCAATGTGTTTACATGCTTGCCAAACGCAAATATGTTATTCATACCAGAGTAGAACAGCAAGCACGCTAGCATTGAAACCCGTACTGTTCCTGATTGGTGTTAAGTGTGCTCGTGCACCAGACCAGATTGGGAAGTGTTCTAGCATTGGAAACCTGCATTGTTTTGATCAAAAGTGCTGAGATACCTTTGCAGTTCATTGGCAAGCGCGCCGGCATTGAAACATGGGCCGTTCTGATACACAGTGTCGGACATGCTTGTGCAGCTGATTGGCAAGCAGAGCTACAGCCAGAACAACGCTGCTCTGCTGGGGGTGGTGCTGAACAAGGTGAACCCCAAGGAGCACAGCATCATCAGCCAACAGGTCAAGAGCAAGGTGCACAGCGACGACTTTGCCTTTGCTGGAGCTATTCCCTTCAATCCACTTCTGAACACTGTCAGGTGAGTTGTGAAAGTCTGTCTGGCGCATGGTATCATGATTGGCCAGCACGATTTCCACCTGCATTGATGCCAATTTGACACGTCTTGTTTGGGAGCAGAATTTTGGAGTAAAGACTTGCCCTGTTTTGGTGAGCGTCTCCCTGTTTTGCTGGTAGTATGCGCCAAACCCACACGCATCTTCTGCACTTGTGCTCATTCACACATGTGCTGGACTGGTCTTTCATCTCTGCTAGCGCCAAAGCTTTACCTGCGTCGAGCTTCACAAACATCACACACACAACCAACATGAGTCCTGCATCACCTGGCCTCCACTAAGCCAGGCATGGTCATTCATCAGTAGTCTGACGCAGTTGTACAGCTAGACATCACCCTGCAGCTGAAACAACGAACTGCTGCTAAGATCATCTTGTTTTCAGGAAATAAACGAGACAGTGTGTAAACATACAGCCTTGCTTGAGATCAGGCCATGTGGCATTCAACCTACCCATGCCTATGTTGGGACTGGTAAAACCTAAACTCTTCTTTTCATAAAATGACCTATCGGCGTTGTCTTGTTTTGAGTTCTGCTCATGTTGGACCAGCCTGAAAGTGCTTCATGAGCCTACAGCACAATGTCACAAGGCCAGGCATCATGACATGTCATGCGTTGTCAATCTGCAGGTTGAATGAGATGAAAGCTGCTCTGGGCTCCAAGCTGCTGTATGGTCAGAATGAAAGCCTGGACGCAGAGGTGAATGAGGTCCTGGTCGCCTCTGAGGGCATCAATGAGCTTCTGGATCATCTGCACAAGATGGATGCCCGGCCTCTGGTCATCACCAGTAGGGACAGGACCGATGTGCTGTGGACGCTGCTGACTGCACACAGCAACCCTGTGGGACCCAGAGTGGCAGGCATCCTGCTGACGTCTGAGGGTACTGGCCCGACGTGGGTATCTGTCTGTGTGTGTGTCTGTCTGCTGTCCTGTGCAGCATATGCAGTCCACCAGCAAGGTCCTGCATTGCTGCTGATGTATTGAGGGTCTGGGCCCTGCTTGACTCATCCTGCTGGCATTTGTCTGTGTGTCAGTCTGATGGCTGGCCTGCCTGCTTGCCTGCCTGCCTGCCTGCCTGCCTGCCTGTTCGTCCGTCCGTCCGTCCGCCTGTCTGTCTGTCTATATGTCTGCCTGTCTGCGTGTCTGCTCAACTGCTTCAACAATTGCAAGGCAACTGAAGGGACAGGGTAAGAACTCATGGTCAGCATCATGCAATGCAGCACTCGCAAGAAACGTTCAAAACAACATGACATTGTTTCTTATACATATGGCACTTTTGTTATCACACAGGATGTGCCACCACTTGCAGGCGAGCCAGTGGTGGCACATCCTCCTTATAGTCTACAAACTACACAGCAATGCCATTGTAAACAACAAGTGTATTCTGCGTCATCGCAGATGTCTGTGCCCTGGAGGATGGCACATATACAAATGAATGAGTGCTTGCTGATGGTGCAGGGGCTTGATAGACCGCATGCTGAGCAGCGCCTATGGCAAGCATGGCAGGCTGGAAGGAGCCGCTGGTGCCCCCGTCATGATAGTGGACAAGCCCATGTACCAGGTCTGCCAGACCCTGGGCCAGATTCAAGCCAGTGTCTTGCCCACTTCTGCTCTCAAGATTGACCACGCCAAGGTATGCTTGCCACAGAAGCATGGGTGACCAACCCAGGTCTGGTAAGAACAGACATGTATAGGTGGCAAATAGTTGCTAGGTCAGACTCCAGCCAGGTTGGTTGGTAGGTAAGACTGCACTTGCAACATCAGAGGGGTATGTCAAGGTTCACGCTCACCATTAAGCTCTGCCATTAAATCACTGTCAAGCTCACTGTCAAGCCCACTGTTGAGCTTACTTCCAACCCACCCTCGAGTCAACTCTCAAGCTCAGTGTTGAATTCAGTTTCAAGCTTGCAGACACCTCCCTGCATGAATTTGCACATTACTACAGGCTCTTGTGCACACTAACTGGAGCAAGTCCTTGCCAGTTCTCTGATGTGGCATGTGTCACACCCATCATGACCATTGCTGTACAGTCCTGTATCTGCAGGAAGCATTTGCCAAGTATGTGGATGTGAACAGTGTGGCCGAGAGTCTGGCAGCCCCCAAAGCAGCCCGCCTCACCCCCAAGGCCTTCATGCATTCCATCACCCAGAAGTGCCAAGCCAACCCCCAACACATTGTCCTGCCTGAGGTACACATCACATCCCTGAATCTCATCTTGTACTCACACTAGACAAGATCCAGCCTCACGCGCAGTTTTCGGCGCAGACTTAGACCTTTGATCTAAGACATGACGCGGTGTCCTGGTGAGTGTATGTGCTCTATGTGCGACGCCTGTGCTGTGATGCTCATGGCACTCACCACAGCTCTGTTGCCCACACACTACTACACTTCTGCTGTTGGATTTACGTCTATTGAACCAGTTCCACGACAGCTGCTCTGTGCTCAAGCTTGTAATGACTTCCAGAGGCAACCTTGCACACCATGCTGACCCCACGTGGCCCCGGGACATAGCAACGGCTGCTCCTGTGAAATTTATTACACACCAGGCTGACTGCAACTGCATGTTGACCTGCCCGCACAGCCTCTCACGGCAGAAGCTGGGTTGGACAGTACAGGTCATAGCACAAGCAGTGGGTAGCTTTCAAACAGCTCAGCAGCATTCTTTGCCAGATGACTTTGATGGCTGGCGTAATACTGCGTGTTTTAGCATGTGATGCATTAGTATCGAGTGTTACGTCTGGGGTAACACTGTTCTTCAGTATGGTGCAGTCCAGTGACAAGAGGGTGCTCACGGCAGCAACACAGATTGTGCGCAAAGGGCTAGCCCAGATCACGTTGCTGGGAGACCCTGAGTCGGTGAGCCAGGATGCAGACAGATTAGGTCTGGACCTTACAGGCATCAACGTTGTTGATCATATGGTAAGGCTTCACATGCACTTGGCACAAATTAAGCAATTCGTGTACATACACATGTATCCTAGTCTTGTTGTGAGTGAGGGAAGTGCTGTAGGCATGGCTCGCGGGCATGCATTGGATCACACTGTCAGGCCTTCAGATGTATGATGTAGCACTAGACAACCTGTCGAATGCAGTTTTTCAGCTTCACCTGAAGGGCGCACACTGGTGGCCACAACGTTGTGTGTGATGCAGAAAACCATTGATAAGTATGTCGGTGTGCTGTGCGAAGCCAGGAAGAAGAAGGGTCTGACAGAGCAGCAGGCCCGGGACAACCTGCAGGACATCAACGTGTACGGGACTCTCATGGTGCTTGCTGGAGATGCTGACGGCATGGTCTCAGGAGCCACCACAACCACTGCCAATACCATCAGACCAGCTCTACAGGTTTGTACGGCATGCTATTGTTTTCTGAAATTCCATATGGCTTGTTCACAGACGGACTGTCCTTTGTTCTTCTTGACATCCCTGTGTACGTTTTCAGCCTTTGTTTTCTGGTATTTTTGCATGGCTGCTGAGGTTAGTCATGCCTGCAACTGGCCGCAAACATCACCATCTTCTTGCTACAGATGTCAGTTGGCGCTTGCTTGTGATGGAGTGGTCTCAAGAGCCATCTCAACCAAGAGCCATCTCAACCAGAACAGCCCTCCAGGCTTGAGTCATTGTAGGTTTGACAGCATGGTGCAGCATGTCTTGGCTGCCCTTCCAGCCTTGATGGAGACACCTGTCCAGAGTTGTAGTCAGTGATGTGAGGGATCATGGGCTGACACATGACTGCGATCTGCAGGTATTGAAGTCAAAGGACCGGCCACTGGTCTCCAGCATCTTCTTCATGTGCCTTCCTGACAAGGTATGCAGTTTGTCCTCATCACTTTGCCACTCATCACAGACCCTCTCCACTTTCCTTGTATCATACGCTCTGCATGTGTTGCACGTTTGCCCCCCCCCCAGGGTCCCCCCTCTTGCCACCCCCTGGTCCCCCCTTCCCCCCCCCCCAAATTCCCACGTTACATCATCTTCTGAATGTACATTTCCTAATGCACCCTTCAAGACTAACTGACAGCTGCATAAATGTGTTCATGCCCCGACAGAGTACATGCATACCCACAAGCTCAAGAAACAATGTTGCGCCATGCGGCGTAGAGTAGTGCGCTCCACCATGATGCGTGGCTCCAGGTACTGGTGTATGGCGACTGTGCTGTGAACGTGGAACCCAGTGCGGAAGAGCTAGCCCTCATCGCAGTCACCAGCGCTGAAACTGCTGCGGCCTTTGGGGTGACCCCCCGGGTAGCCATGCTCTCCTACTCCACTGGAGTCTCAGGTGCAGGTCCTCAGGTACAGCCAGCTTGCCTCTTCACAAAACATGCCGAGTGTTTTATGTAAATGCCCTGCCCAGTGATGAAACTCAGCAGCCCTCTGGGGGTACCCTCCTGGGGTAGCCATGCTCTGCAGCTCTGCTTGGGTCTCAGCATTTGGTATGCCTGAGTATATTATGCCCTCAAATGAGCATGTCAAGGCATCATGTGTCGTCGTGTACATTGTGCATGAACGAATAGTTTTGCAATGCAGATGAACCAGGCTAGCTGTCAAGCAGGTGCCTCTGTTCAGAAGTATAAGTCTGCTGCATCAGCCTTGCCAATATCTGGTCAGGCTTTTTCACTGCTAATGACGGATGAATTGAGTCTCAATTGCACACACAGAACAGACACATTTAGTCTATAACCAGTAGGGGATGGACCAGCTTCACAAGCAATTTGTGTTGATCATGCACTTTGCAGACAGGGTCTGCAGCTGCTGCAGCAGCCAGTGCACATACAGTAATGGGAAGGCATTGAATTTGCAGCGGTCAGCACGATCTGCAGAATTCAATGAACATACAGTTCAAGATGTTGCGTATTTATTGGCATGTTCATGCAGCTGGGATGTGCCTGCAGGTTGAGAAAGTGAAGAAGGCGGTTGAGACTGCCAAATTAATGCGATCAGATCTCTTCCTTGAAGGTCAGTGCTGCTGCATTGGCTACATATGCTGTGTGGTTTGCACTCATCAGATCCCAGATCACCCATCTTAGCTAGTCTTGACACCAGACTTGGCATGCGCAATGATGTTACTCGCATGATGAGCAAGGTGCGTGTCTATTGGCTGTCATATGAAGCTGTTACATACCAGTCATGCACACACAACCTATGTTGTCTGTGGGGTGCCATTTGGTAACCTCGTATGATTTCATATGCTGACAAGATATACTTTGGCTGCAGGCCCCATCCAGTATGATGCCGCAGTGGATCCTGAAATTGCAAAGCAGAAGATCAAGACACACAGCGAAGTGGCTGGCCAGGCCAATGTCTGCATCTTCCCAGACCTCAACACTGGAAACAACACCTACAAGGTTTAGCCTTCCTTCGAGCTGCTGCATTGTTGCACAAGCCTTGCTGTCGTATTCAGTGACTGTGTGCAGTGCAGGCTATTGTTAGTGTTATTATTGATTGATTTTTTTAATGCTGATTTTTATCCAATTTTTTGATATTGAGTTCGGAGAAAGCCCTAGAATATTGCCCATTGTGAGTAGTATGCTGTTGCATGAAATCATATCAACAGTTGAAGCGGTGCTGGTGTTCACCGACTGGTTAGCCAGGCTGTTGAAACAGTAAGATGTGCATGCAGCCTTTCAAAATCAGCCCATTTGTTACCATCACTCAAAGATAGGCCTGCATGTCCATATTGACAGTACGTACATACAGTATGTACAGTGTACATACCAGACTGTACATACATACCTTACTGCACGTACTGACCGTGACACATATGTGCATGCAGGCTGTGCAACAATCCACAGGGGCCATTGCTATGGGACCAGTCATGCAAGGGCTCACCAAGCCAGTCAATGACTTGAGCAGAGGCTGCACGGTAGCTGACATCATCAACACGGTCGCCTGTACCTCGGTACAGGCCTTGGGTTTGAAGAGTGCACCAACCAAGTAGTCACCAACTGTGCACATCACTTATGGTACTGCCAAGGGTCGCAGATTGCCATGTAGGGTCTTGTATGGCAGCATGCATGTATTGATGTAGATCTCTTTTCAACACTTCGACAGAGATAGCTGTGTATGCTTTTGTGCACTCTTATTCATCTTCTTCTGACAGTAAACTTGCCAGGCAGGTGCTATACGTCATGCCCATGCAACTGCTTATGACATTGAACCAAGCGCCAAGCAGGTGCTCTGAATGACATACAACCTGTAGCAAGTTGTGCGGCCTATTGCATACCGTTACATGGACAGCACCTGCAGGCAATATTGTACAAAGTTCTGTAGCTGTAGCGCCAGATTGCTGCACAGAGCGACAGGTCAGATGGTTCTGAAGCACTCAATCTAACCCAGAAATCCGTTCATGCCTAAGCACCATTTTCAGACCATGCCAAAGGCTGTAAAGGCAGTACACACAATGACAATTCAGCATTAGTATGCCTGAGTGAAGCAGTAGAGGAATGCCCGGCATTCCTGACTTGGTGTCAAATGGGCTAGCTGGCCCCAACGACTGCAAAATCCCTGGTGTATCAATCATGTCTTCAGTATGTGAAGCAAAGGCTTGCCCTCATATGGTCGCTAGCATACTTGACCACCAGCTGCCATTCTGTCACAAGCCTTACTGTACAATGAAATCAGGCTTTCTTACGGCTTACTATAATCTCAGTGTCACCCCACCAGCAACTCAATGTGCAGCAAAATTGCTGCATGGTCAGCCTGCTTCGAGCTATCTCAAGAGTCTTCTGAGACATGTATACTAAGCACCTCTACCCTTGACCAAAACACCCAAACAGCAGCTTGCGTGCATGCATGCAGCTAGCTAGCACTTAGAAAAGCACAAACGAACGTACGTGCTAAATCATGCAACAAAAAAACAATGACTAGTCAAGATCAAGGACGACATAATCATCCTCATCTTGTGCAGGCTTCTTGCTCTTGCCTGATGCCCTCCTGCCCTTGCCACTTTGACTACGTAGCTTGGGTGACAGCACACTGGACACAATCCCCTTTCTGGCAGAGACGATGGGTGTGCTTGCAACAGCACTGTCAGTGCCTGCAATGCCAATGCCGCCAGTCTGAGCAGACTGCTTGGAATCGGTTGCTGCAGGTTCATCTGCCGCCTGCTTCTTCCTGCCATTTGTAGGCACTATGTTGCAGCCAGACAGGTCAACAAACAGGTCATCATCGCTGTCATGGTCCCAAGAGTTGACCTGCTGCCGTGGTGCCTGCTGCATCATATGACTGTGGCTCCCTTCAGCAGTACTGACTGCTCTTATGGGTGCTTCAATTTTGACAGCAGCAGCATCAGTCGGAAGCTTTGGCAGCAGCTTGACTTGACCGGGCGCTGCTATGTGCTTTGGAGGCTCAGCAGGCTCAGCATGCCCAGCATGAGACAGCTTCCGGCGGGTGGATTTGGGCTCAAGAGGGCTTGCAGGCACATTTGGGGTGGCCCTCTTTGGCGCCATCCTCTGTGCAACTGACTGCTTGGTGCGCCGCCGCTGAGGTGGACTGGCAACCTTCTGCTCCTCCTCCTCATCATCATCAGCAACGACATCGTCAACCATTCCTCTGCAAGCAGCTGTGCCTTGCGCAGCTGAGTCAGGCAACATGCCAACAGGTACTGTGGCAGCTGCCGCAGCAGCAGCTGGCTGAGTCATGGCCCTGGCAATGTTGACCAATGCAGTAAGGTCTGGAGGAGCACCACTGACGAAAGCAGACTTTGCTGTGCAGTGTGCATCCTGTCCAATGGCTCCCTGCTGCACATGCGCCCTCCCCTCAAGACCTGATATGGGGACAGGATGGTTGTCAGGCTGCTGTGCAGGCTGCTGGCCAGTGCATACCCCAGGCTGCTGTGCTGGAGTCTGGTCACGCAGCTGCTGGTGTGCATTGGGGCCGTGCTGTGAAGCTTTGGACGCTTGACTGTGAGCTATGTCCCCATTGCCGACTGCCCAACTGCTTGCCTCGGCATGGTTCTGCAGGAGGCGCATGTCACAGTGGCTGGCCATCAGAACACAGCCCTCATCCAGCCTGACGTTGTAGATGCCGTGGAAGGGGGTGTACCGAATGGGCAGCACCTCACCCTGCAAAGAACCATACTATGTGAAAATGGGGGAAGGCAAGAAACTTTGCGCCAGCTAGCATTCCATGTTGAGCCGACATTCCAGGTAATGATCCAGTGTGCAAAAGCTCAGGTGACCCCAGCAGATACTGTCTGCTTGCATGCCAGATGCACACAAAAACACAGCTGGCACGTCTGGTAGCATACATGCAACAACTTGAAGCTATGCTGGTGATTGATAGCTGTTTTACAAGAAACAGGCAGCAGTATGCCCCACACAGACCGTTTCCACGCCTCAGCAGAAGCTCAAGCAGACACAGTCAGCCACTCAGAGATGGCAGGAGACACAGTGAGTGATGAACCAACCTGCTGGGCTGGTGCTCCCTTGATGTCCACGCGGCTACCAGGAAAGAAGTGCATGCAGACTTGCTCTGCAGGCACCTCTACAGGCACGTCCTCAGTCCCCTCATCTACCAGCAGCACCTGATAGGACTCCAGCAAGCCGGCCCAATCTCTGAAGCGTTTCTGAACCTGCAGCCATGATTTGCCTTTTCAAAAAGGGTCGACTGTGAAATCCAACGCTGCAAGAGCTGTGAAGATTGGCAACAGCCAGCAAAGCATTGACTGTGAACGTCAACACTGCAAAAGCTGTGAAGGTTGGCAAGAGCTGACAAAAGTTTGCGCAGCGGTGCAAAGCATGACAACACGACCAGGCTAACCTTTCTGATGGTGGCTCATCAAAAAGCCTTTACAAAAATTGTTGTTTTAGAAATAAAAGCTGCTGATGCTGCAAGCTATGTGTGACAAGCGCTAACCAGGTCAGGACTAGTCAGGATTTGCACAAGTATGCAGTAAAGCAGCAGTAAAGCAGCAAAGCAGACACTCAGTTAGCAAGTTTGGATGAGAAGCGTTCAGCAGCATGCATGTGAGACAGCCAAGTAAATACTCAGCTAGCAAAGAAGATTTTCAGTAAAGAAAAATCCAGCTGAATGATGGGCGGGTCAGTCATTTTTGCCCTACCTGAACAGGCATCCAGGTGTTATCATCAACCTTCCACCACACCCAATTGCCAGGCTTGGTGTGATCAAGCTTGGATGGCTGTTCTGGCAGGAAGGAGGGCTCAGGGCTAGGACCAGCAATGCCCTTCCCTTTGTCCTCTGTCAGCTGGACGGGCTGCCCATCACTTGCCCCGTCGCCAACAGGAACCTGCCTATCAACAAAACCAGGCACACCTTTGTACCCTACTTCTGTGTCACCAGCCGAGTCTATGGCTACACTGTGGTCTGGCAGACTTCCTGTTTGAGTGGGTACTTGCTGATCAAACACTACACCAAACGAGTGGTGAGGACCAGGTGCTGAGCTCCTATCATTGCTGCCCTCTGATCTGCCACCAGAACCATGCATTGCAGCATCGGTGTCTGCATCTGACTCTAGGTTGGTGTCAAACTCAGCAGGAGGATCAGAGTAGCCCTGACGCTGCTGTGCTGTGACCCTGTGCGAGGCCTTCACAGGAGCATGACCTGATTGTCGACCTCTGCTGCCTAGCCACAGGCCTGGGGGTGGTTCCAGGGTTCCCAGCTTCTGCCTTTTATTGCTGAGAAAGCCTGCACTGCCGCTGGAGGCTGGGTTGGCTGAGGGAGCCTGGGGGGAGCTGGGGGAGGGGGCCAGGTGGGTCCTGTGAGGCAGCTGTTTTATGGGAGCAGCTGTCATGAGCTTGGAAGCTGCTGTGGGCCAGGTGACTAACCTGGAGGGGTTGCTATGCCCTGTTTTGACTGTGCCTGCAAACAAGCAAGCATGAGACCAAGAAGGGCAGCAGCGAACAGAGACTTGAACACTGTGCCCACTTGGGTAGACAAACTTTGCGCATTCGGTGCCAGACAAAGCTGGGACGGGCGTGATGCAGGCAGAAAGGTCGGTGAGTGCTGAACATGTTGCTGTTACTGCAGGTCACTTCCCGCGTGTTTCCTTCGACATGGGTATGTCACCTCACGAACGCAATGTCAGCACCTACTGCTCTGAGTGTTTACTGAACCAACAGACATTCCAACAATCATGTCAGCAGCAGCAGCACATACGAAGGTGTGAGCGTGCACAAGCACAGCTGCAAAGCAAGTAGCGGCTCAAACTGGTTGCTGCCACATGGACATACCAAATGCAGATACCCTTGTTTCCATTGCAGCAGGCGTCTCCAAAGCTGATGCAACACCTCTGCCTGCATAGCCGCATTGGGTACTCTCATACCCAGTAATACAAAAAGCGGACAACAGTCAGTGACTCTGCCCGGGACAGCAACGCTCATCACCTTGCAGCTGTTGAGCAGGCAGACTCAGTTTGGCTGACGATATTGACTCGTCAGAGCATTCTTGGCTGAGTCTGAGCTTCAGAGAGGCATCTTGCTCACTGCCGGCTTCTTTCTTGAGCATACCAGCTTTGTACTGATGCCCTGTCTCACTCATAACACCAGCGCCACTATGCCAATCAGCAGGCCGCAACTGCGGCTGCTGCAGATGAGCAGATTGTGACTTGCTTGCTGTGTCAGCTGGGTTTTGTGATTCTGTGTTGGGAGACATGCGTGCTGCCTGCTGCCTTGCATAAAACAGAAGCATCTCTTGCTGTTGCGCATGCATTTCTGGAGAGACTGTGTCCTCTGTGCCAGGGCAGAAAGTCTCCGATAGACTGGCCTCCATTGCCTGCTGCATCTGCATGAAGAAGCCAGGGTCAAAAGCAGAAAACGACAGAGACAGTAGCATAGTCTACAGAGGTAAAGCTGCAGTGCCTTGATTGCAAGCTCACCTCAAGATCAGTGTCTGACACATCATCTGTCAGATCCACAAAGCTGCTTTTGCCAACAGTAGAAGGAAGAGCAGCATCATGCAGCCCTTGCATTTCAGAGTGCAGGCGAGCCCAGTTCAGGCCTAGGCCTGAGCCGGCTTCACAATGGAGTTGACACGTCTGGAGGATGTGCTGCTGGGCTAAGCTCTGGAGGTCTTGGCATCATGTGCCATGTCTGGTGCTCAGGGCCACCTCGCCCCAGGACCGCTGAGGAAAAGACTGCTTTCCCCTTGCAGCTTCTGTACAACCTGTACTGTTGCGCTGCTTGCTGCTCAAGTTCTCGTTGCTGACTGCAAAGATTTGTTGGCCTTGTACAAATGAGCAAGATTAAACAATGTCCACCAGCGACCCGTTCACTGACGGGCAAAACTGTTGCTTGCCATCCAGTATTTTCCGGCAGAAAATCGCATCGTGTTCGCTTTCGAAAGGATTCATCGACGTTGAGGTGTGCCCAAGACTTGTGCGCAATCAGTGGACATGGTAGACGTTTGTAGCTTGCGTTTAAAGCGCGAGCCTCGTCACGAGCATACTCAATGCAGTTACTGGGATGGTACGAGAACGAGCTTAATGTCTCTGCAGTTGACACCGTGACCGCTGCCTACATATGTACCTGAGCTTCCAACGCACGGCTGTCAACTTCGTGCTATGCTATGCAGCATAGTTTTGTCACAGCAGTTCTGACATTCATCTTCTGCTTCGTGTGCTGGCGGTGGGCAATTCTCGTATCTTGGCGCAAGTTATTTCGCTTATTGGTGAGCTTATAAGAACTTTTAGACTACCGTCTGGCTTACATAGGCCGGTTTCAAACAAACCTGCACTGTACGTGAGGTCCGACGGTCCTGCGGCGGTGCAGATTCGACAACAGAATGAGGTGGCTCAAAAACAGATCAATATAGCCGTCGCCTTGCTTGCAAGACGCGCTGCGAACGCCCAGTTTGTTGTCGAATCTGTACAGGATTACAGGAGCGAATATCTGTAGGAGCTATATCGGAGCGAAATGCGCAAATCATTTTCAAGGCCGTCATGCTGTGTAGCGAAACTTCTGTGCTCCCTTGTGCCAAATGCTTGTGCTGATTCTATACTCGGCTTTGCAGTAATGGCTGGCCTTTCTCACCAACTCAACATTCTCAGAATAGGTCAAGAGCTAGCTGTGCGTGGGCACAATTTCAGCATGTTGCTGAGTTCTACAGACGCTATCAGCATTGATGCACTCAGAAAAAAGTCTTTTCCTGGGCTTGACGTCGTGACATTTGAGGGTCCGGTCCATGTCGGCACAGAGGCATGGGCATCCAGCTTGTCGCGTGATCCGCAAGAGGTACCGCGTAGGACACCTACCTGTGCAGCTACGTTGAGTATCACCTCCAGGCTTACTTGGGGCTGTTCAACATTGCAGAGTGCGGCTCAATTGTTCAAATCTCAGGCTTTGGCAGCAGGCCACTTGTTTGCAGACAAACAGGCTCTTGGGAGGATGTCAGACACAGGTTTGTTGTCAGCATGTGCACTGCGGTCCAGCTGTTCAGCGAGACCGTACACATACTGCATACAGGGCTGTTGCGCATCCCACAAAGCAGGTCTGACTCGTCCGTATCCCACAGGGTATGACCTCATTCTTCGCGATGCTGTCATGTGGCCAGCTGCCTTGCTGGAAGACCTCTTGGGCATTCCAAGTGTTGAGGTCATTCCACTGCCGCTGAGCTCAATGTACTCCGAGTCACAATCAGTGCCCAATCCAATTTCCTACATTCCACAGCTGGGGACATCCTTGACCCCAAAAATGGTGCGTGGTATACTGCACTACATTGCGTCTTTGTGATCACGGCATGTACTCTATGCTTCTACAAAATCGGTTGTTGGCACATTAGCGGCCGTAAGCCTGCGTTTGCTGCATAGTTGATGCGAGCTGTCAGGTCCAGGAAGGCACACATATGGCCTGCCTTAATGCCTGAAACTTTGAAATCAGACACATCAGATAAACCTCTACGCAGACCTTGCTTATGTTCCCAACCATGAGCCTTGACGCTGCAAGCTGGCGCTCAAGGTGGATTCATGGCTGAGCTGAGCTTGCTGTAGTCTGAGCCATCACATGGCATGAACCACTGTCAGCAGCTGCTGGTGCCAATATGCATGACAATGGCAGTAGGCTGTAATTTTACATTTTAAAGACTGCTTGTCTTAAGAAGCTTCTACAAGCTTCTTTCGGTCACCCAGACCATCATTGATTGAGTCCTCTATGACATGCAGAACTTCTGGCAGCGGGCACAAAACTATCTGGTGTCCTTTCTGACTCCGCTGCTCCTGCACAAGATACATGCCAGTCAAGCCGAGTTTGTTGAGGCCACAGGGCGCAGCTTCCGTCTGCATGAAACCGGGGTGTCCTCAGCAGCAGCTGTTGTTGCGGTTGTGGACTGGGCCTTGGAGTACCCACAGCCAGTGCCACCCAGACTGCATGTATGTCTCTTCACAGTATTCCCGTCAAGAATGCACGTATATACATCTGTGGACAGTGTTCTCTGCACGGTGATACAGTGTGCATGCCATCTTGAAGGCTCCCTGGCGTTTCATTTGGCAGATAGATTGTGGCCCTGCTGGTGACTAAGTACATGTGCACACCACGTCTTACATCCAGCTCAGCTGTCTGATTCAATAAGTTATGTATTATATGTTATACGCTATAATTTAAGCACTATATGTTATATATTATATATTATGTGTTCTATGGTACATATAGTATATTGGCCTGCTTTGTTCGGCTGACAAAAACAGCTTTGCTGCAGTTGGTGGGACCTGTGCTGGCTCAAGACTCAAAGCCAGTGATTCGTGAGCTCGATTCTTTCCTGAGTCAGGGGCTGTCAGAGGGGCACGGTGCTGTGTATGTTTCAATGGGAACATTAGCCAGGATGAAGAGTGACGAGCTGCACAACATGGCTCAAGCCTTGTCAGCTTTGCCCAATCCTGTGCTGTGGAAGCTAAATCCACTGCACCTGCCAGGTGTGCTTTGTGTATCCTCCAAAACAGTAGTGTGACCCTTCCCCAAGGTTCAGGTCTGCACAGATGTGATGTGCCATTTGCCTGTTCTGTCTGGTCAAGATTGCTGGCTCATTTGCGCATCCACAAACAGCAGGCTTGGTCAGAAGCCATCAGCTCTTTGCTTTGTGGGGTTGGTAACCTGCTTCTTTGAGGATGCCAATGCTTGCATTTCCTTGCATGCTTCCATTTCCTGCATTGTGGATTTTGGATCCTTCCAATGATGATTAGTTACCTGATGGGGTTTTGAGCACCTTGATGATTTGTAACCAACTTCTGATGGTCTCTAACCAACCCTTGATGGTGTGTAACTACCCTTGGTGGTCTGTAATCACCCTTGATGCTGTGCAGTGAACATGACCATGGAGGCTCTGAATCTAGGCACAAACATCAAGCTCATTGACTGGGCACCTCAGAACGACATTCTTGGTCATCCAGCTGTCAAGGCGTTTCTGACCCATGCCGGCATAAATAGTCTGTACGAAGCTGCGTACCATGGCAAGCCCATCATGTCAGTTCCCCTAATTGTAGATCAGCCTGCCAATGCCGCCAAGGTACATGCAGACTCTTGCGTTGGTTTTGTTTTTCTTAACCTCAATGATGACAGAAAGAGGGTAGGCGCTGCATCCACAGGAGAATCAATGCAGTGTAAGCATATGCAACCTTGAAAGGTTGCGCGGAGGGCACATGAGTGTTTTGGATGTCAGCATTTGGCATGTAGATAAATTAACTGCATGTGCAAAGTGAGCTCTGCAATGCTGCTTGAAATGGGGTGCTGGCCATGCACCATAGTTGCACAGACCCTGGAATGTGCCACCACATTGTAACAGGACAAAACCTGAGTCTGTCGTTTCAGGCTGAGTATCATGGATTTGGGCTTACGGTCGATCCCAGCAAGTTGAGCCCAGTGAACAGCAAGCCACTAAAGGCTGCCCTCATGCGCATTCTGGATGAGCCTGCCTTCACTGTAAGCCATACATACAACAGGCTTTGACAGACTTAGTCAATATGAATATCATGAAACTGCACTGTCCATGCCTTGCATGGCGAGCACTATACCCAGGCAGGGCAAACATGAGTGAGCCAGAAATACTGCAAATCCACATTTACAGGACTCATGGCGTCATCTGCCGGTCGCCTGATGACTACTGACTGTGATACAGCCAACCGGGTGCTGACTAGCTGTTTGCATAATGACCATTGGCATGGTTCAGCAACACATATGTACTGCAGACAAACACTGACTTTGCCTGGCTGGATGTATGCTCAACACCACAAGCCAGCATTTTTTGCAGTTGGTTGCCCTAGCAACTGGCCATTTCCTGAATGTGATTTTGATGCAACTGCAGGGAAGCGCTAAGAAGGTGCAAAAGAGACTAATCAACAAGCCGCGGCATCCAGCGCAAGTGGCTGCTGATGTTGTAGAGCAAGTGCTGCGCACTGGAGCAGAGCCTTACTTGGAAACCATGCAACACAAGCTATCATGGTGGCAGCTGTCTTTGCTCGATGTCAAGCTGTTTTTAGCAGCTATAGCATCTCTTGTCATTGTCCTGGCACTATTTGTTGTTGCATCAGTGGTCAGAGTTTGCGCTAAAGGAATACAAACAAGAAGCTCTTTCCAGAAGAAGATGGCGTGATGAACAGGCAAATGAGCCGCAGCAGTAGCTGCAAATGCGCACATGCACCTGCTGCTGGCATCGACATTTGCTCTGATGGCAGATTTAGTGTTGCTCTGTATCGACCTGTTGTCGGAGAAAAGCTTCACACAGTGACTCTTGCCACAGCACTGCTGTCAGAAATCTCCAATTGCGAGCTTTTGTGACTTACAATTACATGCTGCTGGGAGCAGCATTACTCAAAAGAATGTGAACTAAAAACAAAAACAGCTATCAGCTTTGCAGTTGCCCCGCTGTAAGTTGTGTGCGACCAATCTGGCATGCTCATGTCTTTGATGCACCTTCATCAGACGGTTGCTCCAAGTTTATCAATGTTGATGATGCAAACTCCAGCAGTATGCAGCTGCAATGTGTGTGCAGAAGCAGACACCAATTTGCTTTGCCAGTGACAACATTCAGCCTAAATGCACTGTCAGCAACAGCTATTCGAGATTGCACATGTTGTATTGAATTGCTGCTGACACTGCTGCTACTAGTGTTTTTTGGTACACAACTTCTCAAAGCAGGCAAGAGGTGTCACTGGCATCAGTGACAGTCAGCTTTGGAGTCACTACCCCAGGAAAAGTGTCACAACACAAACTCAAATCACTCCCCAAAAACATCTGTAACACAACAAGCTGTGAGCAACTTTTGTCAGATGGTCATTTGTTTGATATTGTTGTTTTCACATGGCAGACAAGCTCAAAACACACAACACAGTTCTGAGAGGGATCTTGTCTCCTGGAACTAACACAGTCTGTATGTACGTCAGTGCTGCACAGGCTTCAGCTGCCTGTCAACACCTTCTTGCAAGCCATTGCCCATGGAGACGCCTGTCGCAATGTTTTTGTTGTATTTGGTCCTGCGCCGCTGCTCAAACTCCTGGTAACCTGCTGTAGCTTCAAAAGACTGCATGAGCACAAACAAGACTGCAGCAATGCCAGAAAAGGGGACAGGAAGGTGGGACGCATGCGTGCTGCTCATATTATGCACAGCATGCAATATCAAGAATAAGCAGCGCTTGGGGACAGCTTTCTTGTATCATTGCAAATGCAGTAAAAGCAGCTTGGTGAAGCTTGCGACCAGTAGTGGATGGCAGATGAGATTCATGGAAGTGCCGGAGCATAATCAGGCAATCAGCTGACACAAAGGCTGACAGCACACCGTCAAGTGACAGCATGAGGGAGGACAGACAGACAGACAGACTCATGGTAGAAAAGTTGTTACAAGTGACAGAGAAAGACACATCATGCCATACCTGTGCTGAGATTGGGTTTGAGTGCAAGAGCAAAGTATGCAAAGCTTGGCATCCAGTGAGGATGCCAGGAGGCACACTTGTGATCTTGTTTTGGCTGAAGTTCAGAATCTTAACTTTCTGTAACTGCTGCAAGCTTGATGGGATTGCCTGCAGAGGACCAGAAATCATCATTCCATGCCATGTCATTGTTGCCATTCAAGATCACATCCACATTACATGTCTCCTACTCCGTGAATATCTTGTATAGTCTGTGGGCAGCAAGTAGGACTCACAGCAGTTGTGACGCAATATACCTGTAGATCATTGTTGCTGACATTCAGCTCTTCAAGCTGAGAACACTCTGCCACTGCTGCTGTCAGCTCAGCCAGGCTATTAGACGATAGATCTAGCACAGACAGCTTTTGCAGTTGATTGATGCTGACAGGCACAGTGACAAGAGCATTTTCTTTGACAGATAGCTTTTCCAACCGAAAAAGCTGGCCAACGTCTGTGGGCAGACTGGTCAGCCGATTGCTGTCTAGCACTAGCACCTGCATCATACGACCCAACGGTGCTGTGCAAGTCTGATTTGAGCTTTTTGTGCACAATTCAGTAGGTGTCATTTGCAGCACAAAGCTGCTCTGAGCTGATACAATGTTACAATTCACCTTGAGGGACCTGAGCTGAGACAAGCAAGGTGGCAGTGCGTTGAGTTGATTCGAAGCTAATATCAGTCTGCTCAGATTGGTAAAGCCGCTGATCTGGTCTGGCAAGTAAGTCAAGTGGTTGTTGGTCACGTCAAGAACCCTAGCTGCGGGACCCACACCGAATGCTGCACTTGGCAGAGCCTGCAAACACAATACCAACAAGTCTGACTTGGGGAATAACGGTTCAAGTATTCGCGGTGTAAAGTTGCCACGCAACATGCTAGGCCAAACTGTAAACTCGTGAGGAGTCTTGCTCTGCACCTTGAGATTGCTGTCGCGCAAAGCAATAGTACCCGTGGCTGTCCAGTTGCTTTGACGTTGATGTTTGTTCCGGTCTAAGTTATTTTGCTCAGTATTTCCCTGCTGAGATTGAGAGGAGCAGCAACCACCCATGTACTTGAGATGATGGTCTGTTGCGCAAGAGAGGTGGAACGTGCAGTGAAGATCTGCTGCCAAATTGTATGACCCATACTCGCAACTGTGACGTAAATGCCATGTATATAAACAAACAAATTAGGCGTGTCTAATGTAACTTCGGTTACATCTGTTAAAATTGGAACGATACAGAGAAGATTAGCATGGCCCTCGCGCAGAGATGACACGCATAAATCGAGAAATGGTTCCAAATTTTTTTGGCAGAAAGTTGCTCCAGCAGTCTGTGCAGCAGTGCTGCACCATTGACAGTGCTGTGTATTCTGGTCGGTGTGAATGATCGTGATCAATCTCAAGGGGACAGTTTTACTTTGCAAGGGATGCATCTGCACGGAGAGCGAGCTAATACTTGGGGCTGAGATCATTGTTTCTTTATTCTTGCGTGGAATTGGAGTAAACAGCGCTTTCCCAGGGATGCACGCAGCAGCAGAAGCCTGGGACGCATAGAATCTGGGCCAGCGTGCATTTATCTTAAGATCGACATCAGGTTTGACACACAGCACATGCATGAGGTTACTTGCTTTCGCTTTGCATACGATAGTCATTCAAGTGTGTGAATAAGCCGTGATTGTTGTCGCATGCAGGTGACAACAGACCACTCATCATGCATATACACAGCTCCTTTGGCATCCCTTCATGTCTTTAAAAGTTGACATGGTCAGTCCAATGCCTGTCACATGCTACGGTTATGACTGTTCAACAACATTGAAGCCAGAAGGATCAAAAGTGTCATCATCAAGTGCTGCGTCAGTGAAGCTATCATCTGTCCAGCCTGCACCTGTGCCACCGCCGTTCTGAGCTTGCCTAGACTCATCAAACTCCTGTGCTGGCTGGAAAGTCTGCTGCTGATATGATGTGTCAGGCTGCGCATCATCTGCTTGTAGGCCTAACCCAGGATCCAGCAGCTCTTCATCTTCTTCACGATCTAACTGACTATCATACTGCAGTTGAGGATCTTCATCAAAGGTGTCTTGTGAGATTGGCAGCTGCGCAAGGTCAACAACCTCACGGAGCACATCATTGGGATGAACCGGTGGCTGTTCAACCAGTGCCTGCAATGCAGTATGTGTCAGTGATGTCAGAAGGGCTATGGTATTGTAGCAGCTTGAATGCACACGATGTGCTTGGCACAGTATCTGTGCTCTGTACACGAGCCCAGACCCACAATGTGGGCTGACATACAATGTGCACTCCTTTGTGGAGCCTTGCGCACGGTGATGTTTGCCACTGAGACAATGGCAGTCCAGCACTGGCAGCAGCAAACAGCATCAGGTGACGGTGGATCAAGCATGACAGGGTGTCCGTTGGAGTACCCAGGCTTACCTGCTGCAGCAGCAAAGAGTCTTGTGACAGGTCTGGCACTGAGTGCACATCAATGATGATGATCTCCCCTTTGTCAGCATGCACAAAAGCATCCATATGGGCAGCGCCAGCGATTGCCAACCGGTCTGCTGCCATTGTCATCCATTGCTTCGCCGCCGCAATGATATCCGGCGGCAAAAACTCCGGCGGTGGGGGGGTCACTGCGATGGCCTCTGCTGGCCCAGGGGAGGTCACGCCAGAGGCATGGGCTCCATCAGAAGTCTGAGCTAGGTCAGAAGGGGGGTCAGAGGCGGGGTGGACCAGGATGGTGGGGGTCAGGACTTGCATTCGTCCCACTTCACCTAGCAGCGCTGAGGAGACGGCAATCCAGCGACTCTCGCCTTCCCATTGGATTTCAGGACCTCCCTGCTGCTGTGGTACTGCAACCAACCTGCGATCAGCATATGAGGAACAACTGACAAACAGCTTCACGGCCGGCGTCACAATAACAAGTGCGTCACAGTGTATGTCGTGGAGCACAAAGTGCTCAGCATGTGTACAACTGTGACTTTGCTGATCAGAGCCCACTCCTTAGCACCCACAGAGCATTGATTTGCCAGCAGGCAGGCAGTGCATGCTTCATCATAGCTCACACAATGCACTGAAATCGATTTCCAGTTTTTCCCCCAAGGAACACCATCCACAAATACTTGCAGCAGTCAGCAGTGACCAGACACATGGATGAGCAGCAATTGATAGCCAACATGGTTTACTGATGAGCATCAGTCACAGACTTGTGGCTCAATAGTCACCTGGCGACATGAATGAATGGCTCCACCATGAGCTGCTGATTGCCTGCAGGCGGCAGATCAATGGCAGCATGTGGGGTGCTGAGGAAGTCTGCCGGCAAACGCGGCCATCGATCTTGCAGCGCCAAAGCATACAGCATGAGATCCTCGGGGGTGGCTATGCAGGGGAGGGGGCGGTGCAACCCCCAGCTACCCATGGCAGGCTTGATGCACAGCTCTGGTGTGTCACCTGTCAAAGCACACACCTTGACTTTGGAGCACACACAAGGCGCCTTATATGCAGACAAAAGTTGCGCTTGAGAGGGTCCAGGCCATGTGAGAGGGCTCGTGTGGTGCCAGGGCATGTGTAAGGAGTCAAATGGCCCTGGGAACAAGACAGGGGAGTGGGGGGTTGGGTAGGGGTGTTCAGCCTGACTGCAACGAATGACTCTTCACATATGGGCTGAAGAAACATCACAACAGCACCAAACAAATGCTGACGCTGGTCTGAGCTGCCTGCCAAGCGTTGACCATTTGCAGCCTGGCATCTTGCAGAGACGCAGCGCTGACTGCAGAATTGAATTTCAATGGGCTTGCGACAAATAGCATCACTCGCTCAATCAAACAGACAAAGCTGATTGAGCGGGTTTGCCTCACAATGCCAGACAGATAGGCAAAGCATGCAGGCAAGATGTCAGAAGACACATGCCTACATTTGGTGGTTGAGACTCTAGGGTGTGTTTTGAGGATGTATCTATAGATGAGACGAGATGAGATGAGATGAGATGAGATGAGATGAGATGAGATGAGATGAGATGAGATGAGATGAGATGAGATGAGATGAGATGAGCTGAGATGAGCTGAGCTGAGATGAGCTGAGATGAGCTGAGATCAGATGCAAGTGCTGAGCGTATGAGAAGTGAGGGGTGTACCAAGATTTCGCCTCAGCTCCTGGAAGAGGGTCTCGGCTGCGTCTGTGTCAGTGGCTGCAGCATACAGCTGAAGCAGAGGGAGGCGGCACTTGGGAATAGTGGAGATGTGGTACACCTCCAGTGTCTTCAAGTGCTCCGACAATGCCACCTGAACATAGCAAACAGCAGCTATTAAAGTCTACCGGAAAGCTTGCTGTCGCCCGCTTGATCACCACAGTGCAGACCACTTTCGGCTTCATCATGCATTCAGCAAGCTGTTGCAACATGCCACTCCCAACAGGATAAAGGTACATGCACATTCTGCAAGGCCAACACACAGTAACAGTCCATGCAGCCTTTGTGTGTTCAGCAGATACAGCACCCCAGACGCTGAAGCTAACAGCAAGCAAGATATTGTTTGAGGCTTGAAATTGTACCTTGTCATGGCAGAGCGCAGTAACTTGGGAATCTGAGCCGGTGTACAGGACCTGCACCTCCTTCTGTTCCAGGTAGGCTTGGAGGAAGCCGTTGTCGCCCAGCTCAGCGTGCAGCGTGTTCAGCACCACAGCTCCCGCCTCGCGAGCCTCAGCAGCAAAGGTTTGTAGATCCAGCAACCTGTGGGTTCACACACGCGGTGGTCTGCTAGTGTCCTGCCTGTCCCAGTCATGCAAGTCTGTGAAATTTGGACCAAGAAAAATGCATGGTCCTCAAGAGGATGTTACTCAGGGTCAGTGGGAGGCCTTCATGCGTCTCTCAAACATGCATTGCTGCTCTTTTGGTTGGGATACTCGTTTTTCCCGCGCTGTTTCCTGCGCAGGAATTGTCTGCTGCTTGAAGGCGTCTCCAAGCCTGTTTAAACTAGCTCGCTGTGCAGTTTGTCCCTTGCTGCTGCTGCTGTGAATCAGCAGTGGATGTGTGCAGAGCCAGTACTCTGTGCCAAGCATAACTACTATCAGCATGCTGTTTGTGATTGTAGTGACACTGCAAATATTTGTCCCGCAACACTGCTCCTAGCAGCAGATGTGTGCAGGTCCATATAGTGTCGAAAGATCCAGCAAAGGCCTGAGGTCCAGAAGCCTATAAAGCACGCATGCAAGGTTGAGTCGTTTGTGTCAAAACAGTTGAATCTGCTGCTGACAGACAGTGTAATACTGTTCTGGCGGTTCAGCAACCTTCAGCAGTCTGACTGTCTGCATTGTTGAACTTGCGTGCCACGCGGTTGAAGAGTGAGGGAAAGTGGTTGAATAGCTAGCGTGTGCTGGTACACCCTGATATTGAGGCGGGCCATGACACAGCTGCAATGGCTTGTGCCATTGCTCCATTAGGCGCAACGATCTTCCTGACCTTGGTCACCAAATAGCCTTGCTTTCTTGGAATCCAACTAGGCTGACTTAGTTAAATACACCCCAAGGGCAAGGGTAAATGACCCCCTCCCCCTCCCCCCTCGGATTTCATGCACAGGGTCAATGCACTATGGAACGTGTCATTGGGCCACCATAATTGCAGACACCAAATGTGTGAATGACAAAAGCGGACAGGTGCACCCACCTTGGGACAGGGTTTTGTGCCATGGGGGTAGACCCCCAAAGTGACCCCGGCCCCTCCACCTCTGCATACTTAAGCTCACGCTGGACCTCTCGCCTGAGCCATGAGACCCCGCGCTGTGAGTCTGTCAGCATGCGATCCACCATGTTGGATGAATGCTGTGCCAGCTCGCACGCTGCATGGACATCCTCCACCGAGTTGCGCAGCATGAGGGGGTATGGGACGGCCCAGAGGAAGCGACCAGGTAGATGGTGAGAGGGGGGTGGCGGGTTCCTGAATCACAAACATACCTCAGCCTAGGATTTTTTTGGTGCCTTGTTTGTGTAATTCATTAAGTACGCATCGTTTTTCAAAAGCAAACCCTGTTTGTCTTTGCAGCTGCTGCGGTACAGGCATGTTTGGCACATACTTTGGCTTTTCTGTTCTGTGTCAGTATGTCTCTGGGTGGTCCTACAATGAGCTGGCATGCACCTGTTGTAATGGAACTCTCACAAGCAGAAATAGATGTACAGATGCTCATGGTGCAAGCTCCTCAGGCAAGAACATGTTCTGCTCATTCCTACAGCGTGTTTTGAGCCACATCAACTAATGTTGTTGCTGGTACGCTACCCGCCAAAAACAGGACCTCACACAGGAAGCTACTCAGGACTGTATGCACCTGACCCTAGGGGATGACACATGTGTTTGGAATAATTGAACGCATATGATGAACAAGTCAAACCGTATGAGCTAAACCTTGCAGCCTACACGGACAGTTTCAACTGATGGGGCTTGTTCCCACATAGCATGTAGTGTTTACATTGCCTGTGCAGGGTCAGCTTTTAGGTTTTAGGTTTTCCACAGCCTGTGCAGGGTCAGCTTTTAGGTTTTAGGTTTTCCACAGCCTGTGCAGGACAGACGCATGGACAAGACTGCCTGCTTACAGCTTGAAGTGCTGAGTAATAATAACAATAGTAACTTTTACGCTTTCCAGCTCGTGATGAGCTAGGTACATGCAGGACAAGTCTTGTCTCTCCAGAGCAGCCTGTCTTGTGCACCAAGTGCTGAGTGTACATACACTTCCCAGGTGCCTGTTAACTCCCCTGGTCAGCCCCAAGTACAGCAACATGCATTCATTGATTGATGGATTGGCTGGTTGGTGGACTGATTGGTGGGTTGATTGATTGACTGATTGATTGACTGATTGCTTGGTTGATTGATTGACTGATTGATGCATTGTCTGACTGACAGACTGACTGACAGATTGATGGATTGGCAGGTATAAGCAAGACCGCGTACTTGATGTATGACAGTTGCAGCTCCTGCGGGAGGGCGTCTTCGTGTAGCCCCAGCTTAAGGTGCTGGCTGCGCTGCCGCAACAGGTCTTTTCGCCTGCCCCTCTCTCGCAGGTTGAAGCCCAGAGCTGACAGCAGGAAAGGCTCAACCTGAGCAGCAACTAAAGCTTCCAAAACATAGGCCTTTTCACATTTTGATGGGAACAGGCAGTCAAGAGCAGCTGGGCGCTTGCCTTGATTGCATTGGATCGTACATGCATAAAACGCATAGATTGTCATGACCGTCTGAATTGATGTTATCTGTAATGTATGCAACATTGACCTGAGCGACAACCAAACCGAGTGTTCAATCAGCACACGCGAGGCACATGGAATGTCACAACTACCTGAGTTGTGGACCCCAGCAGCAACAGCAGAAAACAGATCCCGCCTGGGCAGCAATTCCTACTGTACACATCCCATGCAAACAGGACACATGCTTGTCACATGACTCTGCATTGCTTTGTGTGCAACATTTCTTGCTTATCAACAGCGTCATGCCCAGAGGCAGATGCATGTTATGTAGCATGTGACTACCAGAAGGAGGTGCAGGTTGGCATTTCTCGCCAGTTTGATATGCTGGTGCCTTAATGCAAAGATCACTTGTAGCCAATTCCAAGACATTCTTAGACAAGGCCAAATCCTCAGGTGCACAAAAGCAGAAGCAGGAATCGGTGTGCCTAAAACGCAGGACACAGGCACTGTCATACGCTGCCAAATCACTTCGGTGTCTGCTGCAGCTAGCCAGAGAAACCACACATATAGTTCAGTGCAATGCCAGCACGCCAATCCAAGTCAGGGACAATCACCACACCAGGGATGATCACCACATCAGGGATGATCACCAAACCAGGGATGGAAATATAATCAAGGTGGAGCAAAATGCAATATGCCAATCCAGCAGGGGTACAGAGATCAAGGGCCTGGGCATGAGATGCACTCTGCATCCTAGTACAATACTGGGCTGAAAGGACTCTGGCAAGCACAGCAAACGAAACAGTACCACCATACACAGCAGCAGCATGCTGGGCTCAGTGGATCATGTCAAGCACAGCAACAACAGCAATGGTATCTTGCCATACAAAACAGCTGCCATAAACAGAACAGCAGCCAAACAGAACAGCAGCATCTGATGCAAGCCAGCAAGTGACTGAGGCATCCACAGGGCCACAGACACACACCTGCAGCTCAGAATTGTCCTGCAGCATGAGGCATGCATGCAAGCCACTCTTGAGGCTGTGCTGGCGCTGCAGCCCCTCCCCGCCCATCAACACCCACACTTTAGTCACCGCCTCCTCGCCATAGCCCCCTTCATATCCGCTAGTGGACGCATACGCCTGTAGTCACAGCACTTCAGAGGTCGAACCAGAACAACAAGACAGGTCTGTGCCTTTCGGCGAGATCATGAAGGGAGCCTCCTGAGGTGTCAGCACATAGGTTGAATCACTGTGACACCATAAGGTTGCGTTTACCAAGGCACATGACGCTGCCGTCTTCTTTCCTTTGCAGCTGAACTAGTCCATGAGATGCACGTATGACATGGTTATCGTAGCACGTAGATGAGGGTGAAGCAAGTGGTGTCAAGGTTCCAGCACCCTCCATCACGACATCATTACTGCTGCAATCTCTTCGGTGCTCTGATGCCAAAATGTGTTCAAACATGTAATGCTGACTGCAGGTTGATTGCCAGTCGTTATGCGTTGACTCCCTTGATGCGACTCCTCTGATCCCAAAGACAGGAGTTGTTTGATTCAGCAGCAGCATTGAGTGGTTGACGGATTGATTGATGGAACCTGCTGTGTCATGCAGAGTGAGGTGTGACATGAAACACCCACATGCGAATGATGTGTCGCCTGGTGTGGATGCCTGCATGATAAGCAATGAGTAGCTATTGAAACTGGCAAGCACATTCTGTTGTTTTTGACAATGTCTGCTGCTGCTGCTGACTTGTCATTTTGTGTCATCTGCTGCTGGTTCTGTGATTGACTTGTGCACTGAAGACCAAGATTTGTGTCATGTTTTAAAAATGCACTGCACTCACCACACCAACAGATGAAGCTCACCACAGTGCATGAGGAGATCTTAATTTCAGTTCAAGCGTCAGCTAAAGAAGGTCACATGGGTGAAATATGCTATACAAGGTGAAGCATATGGGTTGCCAGACCAATAGGCAGCACCATGCTGACAGGCAAAGTAGAGGCAAGTCAATGACTGAGAAACAGCTTCTGAAAGGTAGAGGCAAGTCAATAAATGAGAACGAGCTTGCCATTCTGAAGGGCAGTGCCATGCTGACAGGCAAAGTAAAGGCCAGTGAGTACCTGGGGTAGGGCATCTGGACTGCCATATTGATAGGCAGGCTGAGGGGGGGCAAACTGCTGCTCATCCCATTGCTGCCCAAACTGGCCTCCCATTGGCCCAGGTACCCCCCCAACTGCCTCAGGTGCAGGGCTGGTCTCAGCAGGCAAGACTGTGGTGGGGATTCGCCCCATCTGCAGCCAGGACACCATTCACCAACTTATTATTGCATCAAAGCACTGTCAGTCCCTTCATCCATTTATTCACGTAGTCACTCATTCACTGGACTGTTCACTCGTTCATTCATTCATTGCTTTGTTCATCCATCCATCCATCCGTCCATTCATCATTCATTCATGAAATCGTTCATTCATGGAAGTGTTCACTCATCCATTCATTCATTCATTCCTTTGTTCATCCATTCATTCGTTCATTCCTTTGTTCACCCATTCATTCATCACGTGCCTTCCCCTAGGGTCAGGTGCGGGCGGCCTTGATTAGCTCCCTGTGCTCACTGTGCGGTCATGTATCAGGCCCTTCATATCTGCACAAGCTGTGGCTGTTGGCAGTGTCTGGTGTTGGCCATTGTCTGGTACCAGGTGTCACGCTTTGCTGCCCAGAGCTGACATCCTAGACTGCACGCTAACCATGCCAACACTTGGTCTTACTCCATGACAAAGAATACATTCGACGATGTCATTATCAGTTTTCCTGCAGGCTGTTTCTAGTTGCGCATGAGGATGTTCTTTGTTGAGGCTTTAGCAGTCTGCAGAGGGACACAATGCTGCCTTGCTGGATAGACAGCATCAAGCAATGATTGCCGAGCAGAGGCTTTCAGATACAATCTAGTGACCAGCACAGGCTAGGTGCGTGCATGAGCTGCCCAGGGTGTAACGCTCTTGGGCTGCTGCTGGGAGCTTAGAAAACTTGCCAAGCACCAGGGGCAGCTACATGCAAATAAGAAAACAGAGGGGGAGAAAGACACACACACACACACACACACAAACACACACACACACACACTACCCCCACTTGAAAGGGGGGCATGGCATTTTAGCTACATGCGGACTCAGTTGCATGCAGCATAGCCAAGGCAGCATCACAG
>JAABUP010000810.1_pt1 | contig 67180 bp, 65 predicted proteins | sample 5559201 | NCBI WGS metagenome assembly JAABUP01 (sample SAMN10711887, study PRJNA513373) | rock metagenome | isolation source: Antarctica rocks | place: Antarctica
GAATGCTGCTTCTTGATGAATATGAGAGTTATCTCTCAATGTCTGTTGTGAACTATGCTCAGAAGAAGAAGATCTTACTGATCTGTCTTTTCTCTCACACTACTCATCTTCTTCAGCCACTGAATGTGGGTCTATTTGATTCACTTCAGCACTATTATATGCTGAAGGTGAATAGGCTTGCTCAATTGAGCATCAGTCATGTCTCAAAACCTCAGTTTCTTGAGATTTTGGCTTTTGCTCAATTAAAAGCCTATACTACAAAAAATGTGGCTTCTGCATGAAAGAAGACGGGCATTGAGCTCTACAATCCTGCCTCTGTTCTTGACTGCATTTCTGATGCTCAGCTGAGCACTTCTTCTTTTGCTGCTTTGTTTTCTGATGTTTCTCAGACCTCTCAAACTGTTGTTCAGATGAATGAGGTTCTCAATCACCTTTTAAAGAAGAAGCAAAGTTCTACCATGCTTTGTGAGGTGAAAATGCTCATTAAGAGCGTTAAAAGATCCTTTGCTGAGATTGAGCTGCAAGCAGCTTGTGAAAAGAACCTCTTAAAGGTTAATGTGCATTGAAAGATGAGGAAGACCAAGCTTACAACCAAAACAGGCATGTTTTTGACCTCTGAAACAGTTAATGAACTATGTAGGGAGTGAAACCAAAGAGATACAATGAAAGCCAAAAAGATAAGGCTTCATCAGACACAAGAGAAAAGACTCACTGTTCTTCAGAAGAAAGAAGTACTATCAGAAAGAAAGAGGTGCTCTAAGGGGTGTTTGATTATACTTTTTGATGTGTTTTTGAATATGAGAGAGGAATTGAATACTACTTGCTTCAGTGAAGCTTTTACAGACTTAGAAGAAGCTTGATTAGAAGTTATAGATGTCTAGCTAATTTATTTAATTAATAATGAATTATTTTGTGAGGCTATAAAATTCATTGACCCCTCTTGTTTAATGCGCTGTTGTTAAAGACTGCGTCAATAGTGGGTGACAAGTTCTAGATATCATGATTTTGTGATGATCACTGATCATGTTCAACTCAGAAAACAGCAACAATGTCTTCTCAAGCAAGCTGCAGTATGTTATGCAAAGAAGTTTGCGTCATCACATGATCATGAGATATTGTGCAATGTGAACTGAGTATTGACAAGCACATGTATGCACTTCTATTGTCAAAGTTACAGACTCAGATGACTACACTTGATCTTCTTGAAGAGAGACTGAACATTGTCAGAGTCAAAGCAGTACTTCAATGAGGGTTCACTGTCATTTACCACAAATTCAACAATGTCTTCTGTGATGTTTCTGAGCTGTGAAAGAATAGATGCCTCACATTTCTGATTCAGTGATGCAATTACAACAAGCAAAGATGAACAAAGAAAAAGAAAATATCTAAAAGAATTGAAGAACACGGTTCAGCATCAGCTTCAAATGTACCACAGTCAACTGAGACCAGTCTTTCCTCTTATACTGATGATGAGAAGCCTGAACCACTGAAGAAAGTTCAGAATATCATGATGCAAGTTCATCAAGACAAGAATCATAACATCAGCTGCAGACCACAAGATCTGCTACAATCAGGGAAAATGAAAGGCTTGATCATGATGAATGACTTGAATTTCAGCAAGTTCATATTGATGATTATGAAGGAATTGAAATACAACAACCAGCAAGATATGATTGTGTATGAACGCGTTGATGTGGCTACTATGCATATTGAAAATGAGCTGAAGTGAAGGACAGCGCTGTCTGAGATGCATACTGAGAGGTCTATACAGTTCTTCTTTGCAATCAGAAGAAGAACAGAAAGAATCAATTGTGAGTTTGTCGATGTACAACACAAAGTTATTATATTAATTTAAACAATTAGAGACACAGACTTATTAAATACTGAGGTGTATGCAAAAGAGCACAGTCAAAGATAAGAGCTCAAACAAAGCTTAGGACTTCAGAATGAAGAAACAACATGTTTCTCAGCAATGGTTCTGAGAATAACCTGCACATCAATACATCATACAGAAAGTTTGTCAGCTGCTTGACCTATTCTGTAACTTGAGTCACAGAAATGAGGTCTCAATAGGCATGTATTCACTGAACAACAAGCTCTTGAGCAGAAACTTATCTCATATCAGGTTCAATTGCCGCACTTCTCTCAGCAACATCTATGTGTAATACATATTCACCCCTCAGCTTCAAATTTGAGGTCATCACTGTCAATTTGAGAGTGTGAGTTGAGGTGTCAAATGTGTGTTGTCTTCAGACCCTTTTCTGAACCTGCCTTTTGCTGATTCAGCATCTGGCTTCAAAATTAATAAGCTTGGTCATGAGCCTGCAAGAATTGATGTTTGAGAAGAACACAAGAAGATGGTCTTGAAGTCAACAGATTTGATGGTTGAACATATCAGAAAGTGACAAAGAAAGAGACTGATTGATCTGCTTCTTTTCATAACTGCTATTTCTGACACACAGACTCACAATCATTGTCTGAAGAAAGGTTCAATGAATGAGTGTTGTTCATTGAATGCGTTCAATGAACAAACCCCTGCAAGTGTCAGGATTTAACTTCTCTGCTAGTTTTGCAAAAATTTGCAAAATCAACCTTTTGACGCATCAAAGTAACAACAACTGTTCTGAAATCATCAACATTCACATGAATAAGTTTCTTCTTATTGACAACATTACTGACTCAGTGATGATGATGTCTCACTCTCAGAAACAAATCATTACAAAAAGTGTAGGTCATTCTACTACAGGTGTCTTTCAAACACACTGTGATAATCAGTTCTTGCAGACAAAGCGCACTTAAAGAGACAGTGCAACCTCAGTGAGACCACATAAGTGTAATAGACAGCATCTGTCTGTTGACTATGATGTCAGACATGTGCTGAATGAAGTGACAAGTGATGATGCTTTAAAAAGCTCTTTTGATGACCATCATGTTAAGTTTGAGGTAAGAGCCTTCAAGCATGATACATCTGATGAGACTAAACATCAAAAGCTGAAGTCAGATATAGAATCTAACATCAAACAGTCATACTTTGAGTCATTCTCTCAGGTGCATGTCAACTCAAGCTTCTCAGTTTATCAAGACTGAGTTTGCTCTCAATTGTGAGCACAGATGAATTCAAACACTGAGAGCAATGAGAAATCATTTGAATCAACCTGATACTTATAAGATAAAGCACCACAGAGGTCACCCACTCACTTCATCTCAAAGCATGAGCCAGTTGTTGTGATAATCATGTCATATCTTAAGGCATGAATTATAAATGGTCACACAGGGTCTGAGAGCACGTCATGACCAGAAACAAACAAACAGTGACTTAGCAACAGAATGAAAGAAGAATGAAGAAAGATGACAAAGTTGTTGAAAGATCATTCAGGGTGTAAGTGACTGAAAGTGAACAATAAACCCACTGAACCAAAAGCTCACAAAGTAACCATGCACTCATGGTTGTGTGGTATTCTGCTAATAGCCTTAATTATATGACACTTTTGAACAATTCTGTGGGCATTTCATGACCTGAGTTCAGACACTGATGTTAACTAGTTATGATTGACAGCTGCAGACAACACAGAAGAATATGAAGAAGTATGCTGAGAACCTTCTGCAAAATGACAATTTTGCTTGTGACAAGATATGTGAGAGTTCAACATGGTCCTCATCAACTGACATCTTTGAAGCTACTCAAGGCTAGGTTCTGCGCACAAATCATCTCAAGTGTGTTGACAAATACAGTCTTTGTCAAGGGCAAGCATTGCATGACATTTCAACCACATACTATGACAATGTTCAATTCTCTGCCTGTCAATTCAGTACTCTTTGCTGTGATCATGATTGCACATTGCATTCAGAAGTTTGAGACAGAGAGGTATGAATGAGAGAATTTTGATGGCCTCAGAGTGCTGAGTAAGTTCTGTGTTGATGATGAATCAAAAGAAGTACCATACTAACTCACTACACCTACAAGCCACTTGAAGATGCGTCAAGAATACATGATTCAGCCAGTTCAAAGATTGACAGAATGCTATTCTGAAGATCTTATTGCTCTGTGTAACTCAACAAATTGACAAAGACAACATCAGAGCAGCAATAGACATCAACTCAGTTGCAAACTCATACATCAACACACTGAATGATCTGTCAATCACTAAAATGTGCAACTCAAGTACTCTGAAGACTTCAAGCTTCATTGAATCAATCTGAATGCTGCTCTCATCATTTAACTGATTCTCTGACAACCTCTTATCAACTGACAACAGAAAGCATAAAGAGGTAACTTCACTCTAGCGCTCTATGATCTGAAAAGAGCTGACAACAGAAGTTGAATGAGACAACTGCAAACAATATCAATGAGAAATTAATTGATCCTATGCTTCTGAGAATCAAAGAGAGCTCAGACACAGAAAGTGAACTATCTGATCCTTCACAGAGTTCACCTGAACGCCTGTCAAAAGTGAACAACTATGTGTTAATGATAAAGAAACTCAAATGCAAGAAGCAGATCATGAACTGACTTGATGTCAATTGAGGTTGATCTTGAGACAGATTTGCAAATAAGATTGGCCTGAAGAAAGAAATCAATGCATGACTGTGGTATAAGAATATTATTGTTGCTGATGAGAACACTTACAGAAAGTTTGTGATCACTCATAAAGATCAGAATACAATAACAGTAGAGTATGAGCAGAGAGAGATAGTTGAACTGAATAATTAATAGCTCTAAATATTTGAAATCTACTCTTTTCTGAATCAGGGCTTAACACTACGTTCATGGCCAGTGACATGCTGTGTGAAATAATGAAAATGATGTTAATATAATGATAATCAAAAACTGTGTTCATTGAACCAAAAAGGATAAATGTGTTCATTGAACCTAAGGTGAAAATCATGTTCAATGAACATCAAGCAAAAAACATAATAAACTAACCCATACAGCAATAACTAAGCAATAGCTGAGTCATGTGCATGTTCAATGTAGACAAAGGTGAACAGGGTAGTTTGAGGACATATAATGAAATGTGCAATTATGACACATAAAACAACAAAAGCAATTCAGTGAGTGTATGTCAAAAAGAGATATTAAAAGCATATAAGGTTAACCTGAGAAAAGCCGCTCTGAGCGCATTTTTTCATGAACAGGTTTTTCTGACCGCTCCGAGCGACTCTGAGCTAGAACATAAGATTCTTGATTCTGAGTGCTTTGAGTGTGACTTTGCTGCTCAGAGCTAGCTCTGAGTTGACCTTTCAACTTGTTGATGAAGAAAACTTGTCTGTTCATTTACAGTGATCATTGTGAACATGTAACTCTTACAAAACATGCTGAGGTCTCAATGTGCTCTGAACATCATTTGTTCACTTTCAGAATAACTGTTTCTTGATTGAAGAATTAGTTGAGAGTGATCACACTTGCATCAAGATTACTTATTTATACAGTCAGCTTTGATGAGCGCCTCATGCCGTTCATTATAAATGATAATGTTCTGAATGTATTCTGCACAATGACCCACATCTGTCAGGTTGTGATTAAAATTGTCTGTCTTTTCAATACTCTCAGTGCCATTTGTAAAGACAGGTGAGTTCAGCTTGTTTAAACTTCATTTGATCATCATGAGTTTGTTGTTTGCAGACATGATTACAAGAATCTCTTTCAATGTGCTGTAGTTTCTGAAAGCATTGACTGCAAGAGTGAGAGCAAGTATGAAGACTACTGCATTGATGACAAGAATAGAGGTATCTTCATACATAACATGATGAAGTCTGCCTCACTATTAAAAAGAGAAAGTTCAGCTTGAGAACATCACATACCTTTTATATGAGGTATTGATCATGTCTTTTACATGCTGTCTGCAAACAGTGATCATCATCTCAGGCTTTTCTTCATGCAAATGTACAACAAACATAATATTCTTTTGATGATCAGTCTTCACACTCAACAGTGTCTCAAGAAGAAGAACACTCTTACTCAGTAGTGAAGGTCATCACTGATCTCTGATCAAGCACTCAATTCAATTAACTTCTTAGTTCTGCTGAACATATACATGAAAAGCTGAAACTCAGCAGTTCATAGCACTCAGTAGCTGTTGTTTCAGTATTCATGTCAGTCATTCTCTCACATCTGTCTCAACAAGACATAAAAGATATGCACAGTAAGGTAGTTCTGCTCACACTTTGTGAGTGACAGTCTGAGCTTGATTTGCAGCTTGTCTTGAATGTACTGAGTTCAGTCAGTGTCTCAAATCTGCAAAAGTGAAGAAGATAGTAAAAGAAGTCAATTGAGACAGCTGCATACATTTGTGATCATGCTTCTCACTTGCTCAAAGATGAGCTTATTTTGATGATGTCATTTCAAGGTAAAGCATCATCAGTAAATGCAGACAGTGTTGACCTTTGACTGATTCTCATCTGTAATTGCATCAATATTCTCTATACCTTGAGCAATATACTTAACAAAATGTTTCACTGTGTGCATATCATGAGAACTGACATCAGAATGAGTCTCTGTGTATCTGTGTGACGCAATAATTGATAAGCCTAAGTTTGAGGCAGTATGTAAGATTGAGAACAGAACATACTGCATTCATGTATTTCATTGTTGCTGATACTTGTTGATCATGCAGCAGACAAGCTGTCTGTACATTTGAGTGTTGTTGATGTTGCTCAAGTTGTTGTCAAAGTTACTCTGTCAAACTCTTTTGTTTCTCTTAGTGAGTGTTGTCTTTATTCTCTTCATTGTGTGTACAGATGCAATGAACAGAACAATGAGAAAAAAGACTGTGACACAAACAGAGACAGAACTTTGACAAGATCAAGAAAGAAGACAGCAAGTAAGAAAGATGATTTCAAGTGAACAGAAGATGATTGCAGTTTCTCAAAAGCATGTATGAAGAAAAGAATGATGAAAAGGCAAGAGCAGAGCAACTGAAGATAAAGAAAGTTTGAGCACTGTTGACCCTGTACACTGAGTAAATGTGACACCACCTTTCAGCAGGGTGAATGTGAGCTCATTCTGGCTTTGAGACATCAGTGACCACACAGAAACCTTTTACAAAGACAGTCAGCAAGAGTTGATGACTTAAGGCATCTCAACATGAGAGAACAATAAGAACTCAACAGTGTTGAGTGTCACACACAAGCAACAGATGATGTGAAGAAGCAGAGGGTGAGTTGAAGGTGAGCAAAGTGGTGAGCAGATGAGCCTTAATTCAAATGAGGACCATGACCACGGCGGTTAGGATTCTCCTTCAAGTACAGTAGTTACTGAGGGTACCTTAACCTAATTACGTCAGTCAATCGGAACAAACAACAGTCAAGATTTTAACCGAGTTGACAAGATAATAATCACAGCTATGAAACTTTCAAGAAATTCAAATATTGACCGAACCGCAATTGAACCTCAGAGTAACCTAATCGAATCCCAAAGCAGACTAACTAAACGATAAGTGCGTCCCCTTCTAGCTACCTTCGAATATAATATGCAGGGCGTTCAAACACGACCGCATGATTCGCTCTTTTCCAGCGGGGTAGCCGCACTGTGTACTCGTACCTTGATGCATTCCCGAAATACCGAACCTTAAGGTACATACAACCACTTGTAGAGTACGTACTCACAAGCAAAAATGGTTCATTCAACTACACCACACCGCACCTCACCTCACCTCGCTCCAGCCCAATTCCAACACCCATTGTGAACCTACACCATCATTCTCCTCAACAATCACCCACTTAGCCGACAACACCGAAACCATGCGATCCAGCACCCTCCTCACGGGCGGCGCCTTGATGCTCGCCAGCACGACATTGGCGCAGAACGCTACGTCCAATTCCAGCGTGATCCGCATCACAGTCGGCGAGGGGGGGTTCGTCTTCAACCCGGCGAGTGTGATGGCCGCGCCGGGGACGAAGATTGAGTTTGATTTTTATCCTGGGGTAAACATTTACCCAGCTCTACCGGCCTGAGAATCAGTCGTTTGTTTGATTGTTACGACCTCATGAATTTGAGGATCAAGTCGATGGATATGTATCTGATTAAAGATGGGAAAGGCTGACAGGGATGGCTATGGGTGTAGAATCATTCCGTTGTGCAAGGCGACTACAACTCCGCCTGCCACCCCTCTGCTCGCGCTTTCTACTCTGGCTTCATCCCTTCCAATTCCGGTGTTGCTGTAAGTCCCGGCTCCTATTGTCAGGCTTAGGATTCACTCATCGGTACTGAGTACCAAAAACCCGTGGACAGAATACCTCGTTCGTCCTAACAATCAACGACACATCCCCGATCTGGTACTACTGCTCGCAAGCCAACCACTGCCAAACCGGCATGGTCGGTGTCATCAATCCGTACGTTGTGCTTCCCTTTCCCCTTATCCTCTTTCCCTGAACCCCTTAACCCTACGTCTATATCCTCAGACACCTGGTTGACACAAAGCCTCCTAAAAGACCAAACGGCACAAACGAAACCCTAGCAGCCTACAAAGCCGCATCTGCAAAAGCCACGCAAAATATCTCTCCCGCCGGCGGCATCGAGGGTGGTAGCAGTGCACCGAACGGGTCTGCAGTTGCTTCAGCGTCTTCGGCGGCTTCCGCTTCTGCGACCGCGTCCGGCACCAGTGGTGGGAGTGGAGGCAGCGGTGGGAGCGCCACAGGCACGGCGACGGGAGCGGCGGCATCGAGCTCGAAGTCAGGTGTTGCGGCTGCTGTTAGTGTTGAGGGGCCCGGTGGTGTGTTGACGGGTTTGGTCATGGGCATATTGGCGATGCTATTGTAGACGTCGGAGGGGACCAGAGAGGGTTACCTGGCGCGTATCTCCGTCCAGATGGTGTAAAATAGTATCTAGAGGCTCAGAAGCCAGTAATAAAGATTTTGCATCTTGATATTCCCTAGGATTTCCAGTATATCTTGACTGTTGGGAGTACCATGGACATTGTGCATAAGACTTTCTTCGACCGCTATGCACTGGCTCGCCATGGTTACTTGATGATCAGCAATGGGTTCCTGAGATCCCGATCGTATGTATACGCGTGTGACATACGAAAGGAATGCAAGACGCTGTCCAGGACGAGTATCACAGTACGTTGTAGGTGACTAGCGTCTTCCCAACAGGTAGAGATATCCATAGGCTTGCTTGATGTACGGCAAAAATTAGCTCCGGAATTTGGCGAACACACGAAGCGAGATTTTGCTTTGCAGAAAGCTCACAGAGCCCTGAACGCACAACAACGTCACGACCCCTTCCAACCACTTCAACAACAGTTGGTTCTGCCAAACCATTGAGCGCTACTGCGACGAGTAGTGCCCATCAAACACGAGACGCCAAGGAAAGGTAACGAAGAAGCTCGAGATAGGATATCCTTCATCAGTAAGTACCGTTCCCAATCAACTGGCAAAGCGTCATGGAAATCTTCTTGTACTTTCTTCGGGCGTCTGATAGTAACAAGCTAGACAAGAGAGGTGTCGAGAATCATGTTGACGTGGAGTTCTTGAGTAGGTTATCGACAATCGTGCCAAAGACAAGGAATGTGCTCGAAAGCTCCTAATACAGAGTACATCGAAACACTCCCGCTCCTTTTTGCATAGGGACTCGAGCCTTTGACTCTGTACCTCAGGTTGCAGCACTATACTGACATGTGGCCCTCCTAGTGCTAGTTGGCGCCATGGAAAATCCTGAATTCGACGCTTTGGAGAGATTGCTCAACCCACGGCCTGTCCAACGACTGTCTCGCGACAGACTCCTGCAACCGCACGTAGAACAATTGTCTAGTGACAAAGTCCAGCAACTGTACACAGTTGGCGTTTTGTGTGGATTCCACACTGCCGCTCGTCCCCAAGCTGCGGGGGAAATTGTGCAGGGGTATGGCTGTACTGTTCAGACCGCTGTTGAGGCGGACCACCATGCCTTGAAGAAGGTGCTAACACCCGACTACCTGATCGGTGAGTCGACTTAATCAATCGTGCTTTGTTCGTATGGATGACTGATATCAGCATCAGAATGGTTGCCAGCGATGACGACGGCTGAGGCCTTCTGGTATCTCTTCTGAGGTTGGGAGAAATCTGTTAGAACTTGGAAGCACTACTTTGACGTCGTGGAGGAGAGTCTGTGAGGCGAGTAGCAGGACAGTTCTGGATTTGCTTTTGTCGCTGTTTCAGTTCCCAGGGGGCCAATCTGACTTCGACAACGACTTGGCGGGCACATACATGCTATCATGCATTCCAAAGCTTGATCGTGACCCGTCGATCCGAGTGCTCGCCTGTGGTAACCCTGGAATGAGGAGAGATGCGAAATCCATTGGGTTCCATTGGGCAACGCTGAAAACTGCGAGAAAGAAAAGCAAGAGCACCGATAGAATGTGCTGTAGCTGAAAGCAGAATCAAACAATCGAAAGCTATGGTATTCCTAACCAGCTGTGATGTGAAAATATGAGGGAAGGCTTTCAAGGTCGACTGACAGAAAGGACGGTTTGCCTAGTCGAGTGGACATCTGCAGGTCAATCGAGACCTGGACTGCTGAGCATAAATAAGAGCCAACGATCTAAAGGTCTGAGGCTGGCGCTTGAGCTGGTCCGAAGCACGAGTGGTTGTGTGCAAGTAACGCGGTCGTGCGTTGATGTCGGCTAAAAGATTAGGCACACGTGACGTCACCCTGCATCACGATGCAAGATCAAGCTGCAATTTTTGTCCCGCAGTGTCGTACAAAGCCCTGAGCACGTCGGATCGATTGCTGGTATTCTCCGTGACTGGCAAACCTTCTACCGAGGGCCTTCATGGACTGCGCCCGACTAATGACGAACTGCAAGCCGTAGGATCAGATCACAGAAACAGCCTACATCCCATTCAAGCAACATGTCCTGTCGGGAAGACGAGGTTCCGGCTTCTAAAATCCTTTACATGGAACGCTCTGCAAGCGATGTCTCCCATCCCTTCGGAGGCAGCTCCTTCAGGTGACGATTGGCCGAAGATGCAGTGGGGTTTCAGCTATCAAGCTTCAGTGCGCGTCAATGATTTAGTCTAAGCGAGGGGTTTGACAATCAACGACTTCCCGTCGTAGATGTAAGTTACTTGTACAACTGCGGCCTCCCACGAGACTCTCTATCTGCCTTGGTATCACTCTGTACGACTACTCCTTCTCTTCTCCTCGTCCCTGTGGATGACACCATTCACGGCGTCCCAGGTGGCTTAGATACAGCTGTCTTAGACAATTCTCTTGCTTGCACTCAAGCCTACTTGCGCTCACTGTCAACGTTAACATGGCATCCTTACTTACTTTAGTCATGACCATTCTTCCGGCTTTGTACATCTATAACTACTACAGATGCTTTGCCCGCAATCTCGCCGCAGCCAAGGCTTCCAACCTAACCTACGTGATAGTACCAGTATACCTTTTCCAACGCTTCTGGCTGGTAACCCACAGGGCATGGCTGCTACTTCTCTACAAGCTTCCATCCAAATGGACAGACCCTTGGCTCGATCTCCTGAACCCGGAGTGGGCGTGGAAGCACCTTCATGCACCCTTCAAGAAGCTCGGCACAGACATCTTCCTCACTGTGAGTCCGGGAGGGAACATGCTATGGTGTGCCAACGCCAGCGCAATAACTCAGATCACGACAAGAAGGAACGACTTTCCCAAGCCCATAGAGATATATGGCTCAGTGGACCTCTTCGGGAAAAACGTCGTCAGCACCGAAGGTGGTGTATGGAGGCAACACAGGAAGATTACCAGTCCGCCATTTACGGAGAAGAACAATCATTTGGTCTGGGCTGAAAGTCTGCATCAGGCGCAGTCCATGGTTGAAAGCTGGGTTGGAATAGATGGAGCAAGGAATAAGACTATAGGGAAAGTGGCCGACGATACAATGAGATTGAGTCTGCACGTTATCAGTCGTGCAGGCTTCGGTGTACGGCTGTTATGGCCAGGGATTGAGGATACAACGGCAAAGACCGATAAAAGAGCGGAAGTACCAGGAGCGGGACAGCAAACCAGTATCGACGTCCCAGTCGGGCATACAATGAGCTACACGGATGCATTGGGGTCTTTGCTACACAACATCTTGTGGGTAATGCTATTACCAAGGTGGCTTTTAGGTGGGTCCATGGACACGCCCAATCATCGTTAGTCATTGCTAATTTGTGCAAGTCGCCTTACCTTTCGAATCTACCAGAAAGGCCTATGAGTCCTATATCGAATGGGATAAATATATGAAAGAGATGTATGCTGCTAAGAAAGCTGAAGTGTTAGCCGGTGAAGAGCGTGAAGGCATGGATTTGATGGGAGCACTCGTCAAAGGCGCAGGCATCACGCCTGAAACCCTTGGTCCCCCCCTGTCTTCCGAAAAGCCTCAGGCTTCACCAAATCACGCCTTTTCAGATGATGAAATCCTCGGGAACGCCTTCGTTTTCATCCTTGCCGGCCACGAGACAACCGCAAATAGCATCCACTTCTCCCTCCTCTATCTCGCTCTGCATGTTCAGTCCCAGCGCAGATTGCAGAAAGACCTTGACTCTATTTTTCAAAGTAGGCCTATAAGCGAATGGGACTACGAGCGTGACCTACCTAAGCTCTTCGGCGGCATGGCCGGTGCCGTGCTGAACGAGGAACTCCGCCTTATACCACCTGTAGTTAGTATACCGAAAAAAATTGCTGCAGGATCACCGCAAACCCTCTTAGTGGACGGCAAAAAAATCCACCTTGAAGGAGGGACGCAGATCAGCCTTGTCTCCGTGGTGACACATCGAAATCCAAGATACTGGCCTCACGGGCCGCCGAGCGATCCGGAGCATCCCGCTCACCCAGAGTCCAACCTTGACAATGATCTCGAGGAGTTCAAGCCAGAAAGGTGGTTGCTTGATCCCTCATCAGGGAAAGCAACGAGCAACGGGCATGTAAATGTACACCACCAAGTTGACAAAGCCGAGACAGACGACCTAGGTGTCAACACTGCCGCAGACACGGCCGCCACTCTCTTTCACCCGCTCAAAGGCGCATACATCCCGTTCAGCGAAGGCTACCGTGCATGTCTCGGTAGGCGCTTCGCACAAGTCGAGGTGCTTGCCGTTCTTGCTGTCATCTTCAGCCAGTATAGTGTAGAGCTGGCGGTTGACGAGTATGCTACGGACGAGGAGGTTGAGAAGATGGATGAGAGTGGACAAAGGGAGGTGTGGGGGAAAGCAGCGACTCTGGCAAAGAGTCTGATGAGGACAGGAATGGGGTCAATCATCACTGTAAGTTATCAAACAAAGAGTGTATAGACATGTGGATGCTAACTCTAGTAGTTGCAAATGAGAGAAGGTAGCGTGCCATTAAGATTTATGAAGAGGGGAACGGAGAGATTCGACTTTGCTTGATTGTATGGGTACGCCATGGAGCAAGCGTTTTAGGGATTACTTGGTTGCAGCGGAGTATGGCTTAATGAACCAATACTACGAAACCACGTCGCTACTGTATACTAGGGGTGCCACAGCATCCAGTCAAGCCTCTCTTCTGATTCCCGATGAGACGTGATCATTTACTTGGCCCCTACACGTGCAGTAAATATGGGTTACGTTGTATAGTAGTATTTATAGATGTTGGGAAAAACGGGATGAAATCATCTGAAAAAGACTATATCCTGTGCTTACTAGCACCACCATACCGTGGTCCCTTGACACCATGCTATGACGGTGTAGCTGTAGCATAACCGTAATAAATGGTAAAGACATTGTGTAGTTTGAGAGAGTATCTTGACCGAAAGCACTCGTTGTCTGAGCGTGCTTATTCAAACGCGTCCCTCTTTTGTCTCTCCTTAGTAAGCGAGCGGATATCCATTCCTACCTCACTTGCAAAGTGCACTTGTGGAGGACCATAGGCACCTCTTCAATTTGCATCGACTCAAGCCTGGTCAATCGGGAATACTCTTACTGCTGTACAAACAGATCTCAGCTCAGCAGATGGCGCCGTGCAACTTCAGTGCCCGTTTTCAGCCAGGATAAGGCCTCCCTCAACATGTCCCTTCCGGATGAGAAGGTCCGAATACTCACTTATCGTGATGGCGACACGAACACCTGGATGATTAATTTCCCTGGCCTTGCCGGGATGGATCACATGGAGAGTGATCTCCTCAAGCACAACTCCGCTCCCCACGCTTTCCGGTCCCTCGGTACTCTCGACGTATTGCCCCTTGAACTCCAACACGAAATCCTCCGACAGCTCGTTCTTCGGAACATAACCACCTTCAAGTCACTCAACTCGCGCGCTCAGATGATCGTCACCTCGCTGCCCGAGTACAGAGATCTAGCGTCCCACGCGCCTGGCGCCATACGCGCTCTCGCCAGTACGGGCATTGACTCCTACTTCACCCTAAGTCAGCTATTCGACCTTCTTTGTGTCCAAAGATGCTCCCTCTGCAACGATTTCGGTGACTTTCTCTTCCTACCAGCGCTTACACGTTGCTGTGCTCGCTGTAGCGAATCCGCCCTCGACCTGATGCCCATGTCCCGCGCCGCTGCGAAAGCCGCTTACGGACTCACCGACAAGACCCTAGAACCGGTGCCTAAGATGACAACGCTTCCAGGCGACTACGGGATACTCGACACGCTTTATCAGCGGCGGCTCATTCTGCTGAGCAGAGCATTAGCACAGCAGGCTGGGTGTAGGACTCCGACAGAGACACCGGCGGCGAGAGATACGATGCAGGATGTACGGCGGTACATGGCTGTGACGCCTTTTCCATATCTCGATCGCAAACCCGGGAAGGTAGAGCATGGGATCCAATGTAAGGGATGTGAGAGGGTAATGGACTGGAGGCGTAGTGTGTCGTACGAGCTTCGGCAAGATATCATAATGAGGCGTGATAGATTGTATACCACAGAAGGTTTTCTCACGCACTTTGAAAGGTGTAGGGAAGTGCAGGAGCTTTGGGCGGAAGCGCTGAAAATAAGGGCGGAAACGCGAAAATAGCTTTTGCAACACATCCAGAATTACCCTTTGCGCCACCAGCATTTGCAATTGATGGGCGAGAGTACGAGAATATCAGCTATTGCATAGCCCAGTGAGCTTTGAGACCTCTGTATTCGGATCTCAAGATTCAAGGAGCGCATACAGTACGTCAATTAACGATATGTCTGTGGGGAGTAGCTAGGCTAACTTTTGACTCCAGGTTCATTCCGAAGAGGTGTTGCCCCAAATTCTCCCGAGTTACTGCACTATCTCTAGCAACGTCGCTGCGAGTACGGTAGACTTTTTAAAGTACGCACCTCGTTCTTCTGCCCACTACGAGCTGTTCGCATACTACCATGTCTAAGAGTGAAGCAGTGATATCGCTCAGTCCGTTGTCCTCCATCGAGCTTCATTTCCGCACCCTGCCAACCTCCGCCGACCCTCGGGCTTATCAGGATGGGCTTGCAGATACAGACTCACCAGTTGGCGAGATAGTCTATCTGCGTTTTGCTGGTCTACCCACGACGAAAAGCATGAGGTTCTTGTCACTTCTATTACGGTAATGTCACGGAAAATGGGAGCGAGCAAGCCGCTATAGACCGGCGCATACTGAGTCCCAACAGGCCCACAGTATCTGGACTATGACATGATGACACGATGATCGTGAGAAGGAGGTTCTACTTATCTTGGCGATTGAGAGATTCTGTAGCGTCCGCAAACCTGCGTTATTCGGAGAAGTTCTCGGAGTATTGCTGACGCGAGCCATGAAGGCAAGGCAGGTCAATGATGTTGTTTTCACAGAAGAAGTGACGGCTTGTGTAAGATACCCCTTCGTAGAGATGTCAGTCCGCAGTATGCTTATCCCGACCTCTGTATTCAAAGACTGAAGCTCTACTTCCTATCAAATCGTAAGAAACCCCGCTGTCACACGGTGATCAAGATCACGGTACTAACGTGCTTCTGTGGGCCAAACATGATTGCGTTTCAATCGCCAGCAATAGGCTTAGGGCTACGCAAGGAGTTCCGACGGTAGACCAGGTTGAGGGACCGCTCGAGGATGTTTCATAATCCTGTTCTCGGATCCTGACTTTCTACCCTAGGACTCTTCTGTATCAATTCACCTGCTCTTACTTGAACGGGCATCCTTTAGACCATGTCAACGGTTTGCGTCGTCGATGTAAGGCAGGTATTAGTCATAGCTGAGTAATCGTCGGTTCAAATACCTTAGCTAATCATTTACTACATGTCCCATACACTCCTCCATCCATCCAATCTTCTATCAATGTGACACCAATCCCATACAGGTGTTTACAGCGGAACATGACAATACGAGTCATGGAAGCCCTGGGCCAATAAGCAGGCACTGGGCTCGGTCTTTGTTTGTTTGCCCGTTATGTATCCTAAATTCTTGCACTTTAAATATACCACTGAAACCCATCAATCCACCTCTCTGCGGCCTACATAGGGTGCCTCACGATTTCTTTGGACACAGTATGCTTGTTTCAAGTGGTACTGCCTTCAGATTGCCCTCGCTCGATCTACCCTCGACTGTTATTGTACCCTGGCTACCAGAGACGTTCAGAACGAGCTGCGATGTGGAAGCTGACAGTGTTCATCTTCATCACCAGTACCATTTCATGGCAGCAATGTTCCGCTCTAGAAGTCTCGCCCAATTCAGCCTGCGCTTCTTGGTGCCTAGATAACCCATTGCAAGGCAATGCATCAGATTACGCAGCATCCACTACATACAATCGGGATCTCTCCTGCAACGACACGTCCTACGCCTCGACAGCAATAGGCCAGAAATTCAAGCGATGCATCGAATGCGAATCGACCTCGCCCAGGGTGGATAATGCGACCGGGGAAACAGATACATATTGGTTCTTGTGTAAGCAATCGGCCTTTCTGATCACTGATCCTTGCTTCTCGAAAAAGCTTCTAATGGTACTCGCGATCAAGTCCACATCAAATACACCATCGACTATTGTATCTTCGGATATGATGGCAACCCAGCAATCATCGCGAGAGCTTGTGCCGACTCCTGCAGTCCAATATCAACAGCATTGACCGACAGGGTATTCCCGTGGAACTCAAACCTACAGTATCAGTATTGCGCCAACGACTACGGAATCGATAGCTTCACGAACGGGGTTGACAGCTGCGGTCACTGCTTGTCCAATGTGGGAGATCAGACCTACATGGCTGGGTGTATGGATCCCTACAGCCCGATTTCGCACGGAGAGAGGAGGAAGCTTACTACATTCTAGTCCTCAGCGCTCTGAAAGATGCCTGTCAGCAAAGGCCGGCTCCCGGTCAAACAGTGAACCTCCATTCGAAGCTTTTCTCAAGCGCCTCGCCGACTGCTTCTGTCTCCGCTCAAATCTCGGCGCGGTTGACCTCAGGAGCCAGCATTGGGCTTGGTGTCGGAAGTGGCGTCGCTGCTTTCGCTATTGTCAGCTTGATAGCCTTGTGTTTAAGAATGCATAGGAAGAGGCGCGGGCGTAGTCCTGCAGGTCGCATTTCAAAGATAATGTCGACCGGTCAGTATATGTGAGTTGCCTGTCTCACTCAGACTACCTGAGGTACTGGCGCAGGAGGCGCTGACAAACTCACCCAGTACGGGAATCTCAGATCTACGAAATCGCTATGAACTTGACACGAATATACGAACTCACTACGAACTCGACACAAATACACAAGGTGCTGTGGCGAGGACGCTGACTAACTGACTAGTTCAGACAGTATAGATCCACAAACTTATCACGACCTTGACGCAAATATATGAACTCAGGCAGTTCATATAAATTTGGATGGGCAATAGTCACATCAAAACTAACTGTCAAGGAAGGAAGGAGCCTCAAGAGAAGACTCATCGATATAGAAACGGGCACCAGCGCCAAACTCAGGCATGAGACTGCTCTCGTGTTGGAGGCCGAAGAGGAGACAAGGCGCCTGCCAGTTCAGGTTGTAGAGTAGATATGGGCATGCGTGTTTGGGACTGAATGCACTGCTGGGCGGATGCATATATCCCTGATCAGAACTTCAGTCTTCTGATAATGTGTTTATGCAGTTCACTTGATCAGTGCATGATGACATTCTTCAATAATTGATGTTTTATTTAAACTATCTCCATGTCATAGGGTATCCCGCTTTCTCAAAGCGCTGATCTAGTGACCATCATTGAGTGAAGAGTTATGCTGGTTGTGCATGAGGTCCGTTTAAGCCTCCAGAAACGAAGCCGAGGTGTAAAGAAAACACAACTATCGTATCAAGCGGTGGTTGCTCCTTCCAGCTCCCAGATGTAACGATGTCTTTGGTCCAAGAGAAAAAGTTTTTGTCTGCTGAGCAGAGCCAGAATGCTTGAGATCCTGAACAACACAGATCACGCAAAGTCTAGAACCAGACATTGCTCAGTAGAAGAGGGGGAAAGACATTGGTCAAGACACGTTCCGAGCATGATGATGCTGGACTAGAAGGACACCTAGGTTGGAGAACGTAGAGCGCCGGGAAAGGACGAAAGTATGATCCTGACCGTGGTGTCAAATGTTAGGGCCTTACCTTAGATACTAGGACCAGATTCCAGGTAGTGCGCACCTAGAAGCCAACACCCGGACAACCTGTAAGTCCATTAACCCCGGTATTAAAAATCTTTCTTACTTCCAATAGTAACAGGTAAGCCAGTGTAAGTCTTTCCACCTCTCAACGCTTTCTGATGGAGTTTGCGTAACGCCAAGGAGACGAATAGTCGGGCTTTGGCGTAGGGTTCCTCCTGGGCGGTTCGAGACTCGAGTCTCGAGAGCTAGCCAGGACGAACCCTCCAGGAGAGGAGTCAGACACGTTTCCAGCAGAGGCTGCTGGCGTTGGCATCTGCAGCGGTGGCACGGATGTACCACGATGTGTCTTGAGGATGTTTGCAGTAGCAGCAAGAAGCTCGTCCTCCTTCTCCTTCTCCATGTCCGAATCCTTCCAAGCTCGGTAGAGCGCATCGCCATCGTTGTCCTCATCTTTCGGATTCTGGGAAAGTGTCAACAGTTCTAGGTAGTCACTATCGTGGCTCGGTTTGGTGGACCTAACGGACATTTGCGGCTGCTGGTGCGGAGAGCTACAGCGGCAGGTCCCAGGAGAGCGGTCAAGATATTCATGATTAGGAGCACCCTTGATTTCGGCAAGACCATATCCCATGGCTTCTTGCCCCGGTGGCTGGGCGACTTGGGCTGAACGTGATTGAGCTGAGGTTCTCCGTGGACTATTGAGCAGGCTGGCTGCTGCGGCAAGAGCTTCGTCTTGCTGGCGCCGATCCTTGACGACCTTGGAGGCCTCGTCAAGCTCCATCAAGCCATCATCATCGACAACACTTATAAGTGATTTAGGTGACTCGGTACCGTTGCCGCTGACATTATGCTTTGAAGATCGGGATCTCTCTTGATCATGGACTGCCTTCTGTTTCTTAGTCGACGATCTGGCCTTCCCCGAAGGTTCAGGACTGCTCTGGGCACCACTCCACTCGCCATCATCCCCTTCCCAGTCTACCTTCAATGCGCCCGATCGAAGCCGCTTTTTTGTCTCACTTCGCAGCCTGGATTGATGGGTAAGAGCGGGGAAAACGCCAGGTTTAGGTTTTGGTGGCGATTGTTGGTATCGAGCCTGGCTGCGAAGGGCTCGTTCAAAGGATGTTGTAGCCGGCGATGCCGTAGCAGAGCTACTTTGTCTCTTGCGTAATCTAATACGTTGAGAACTACGCGGTGTACCTTGCGATGCTTTAACGAACTCGAGATCCATCTTCATTGGTTCTACCATGCAACCAATTTTATGACAGTTCTGGTAGAGTTTTTCGCGGATGAATACTTCCCAACGGTCACTGGCATATCCTATTGCTTCAGCAACATTCGGTCCAGTATTGTAGCCTTGGTGGTATGCGAAGGGAAATGTGATCACCATCTCGCCTTGATGCTGAGCCACTAACGTATACTCGATGTCGAGGAGTTGAAGAAGCTCCGTTGGGACATACACCGAATTGTGGCGCAGAAATTGTGAGCATTGAGGCGGAGATTTTGGTTTGAGATTCGTGCGGCTGCTCAACATCCTCTTCCCCGGATTGAGAAAAGCATACAAAATTTCCTCCAACTTGGCGTGATGACTAGGCGCAACGACCGTCCAGCACTTTGGCGCTCCACAGTGTAGATAGTTCAAGGAGTATGCTGCAAAATCCTCGATATGCATGCCAAACGGAGTGCCTTCGCTGTGGGAGACATAGAAGTAAGGCGAATGAATTCCAGAAATCCTTGTCTTGGACTTCATGAGGCTGTTGCCGCGATAATCGACAAGATTCGGATCAGCACAGCGCAAGGCATGACGAAGATCGTCGACAGCTATAGAATTCACAGCTTCATCAGCAGTTAGGCCCTCGTGGGGGATTGAAGATTGCACACACCATCATTATCCATGGCATATAGTGCGTCCTCTTTGGGATTTTCGAAGTCTTCCAACATCTTGCTCTCAGGATAAACGTTTTCGTAAGCGGCCTGCTTCCAAGCATCGGCATGGTCGGCTCTATCCATAGACCATTTTTTTGTAACGTACTTACGGTGGTCCTCAATGGAATCTCGCCAAGAAGACGCCGACACGGTAGCTGTGGGCACACTCCTGACATCATACACTCTTGCAGTGTTTGACCGAGTGTTCTCATTAAGAGCCATGTTGAGCTTATATGCCTGAAGATTGGAAGGATGTCTAGGTGCGTGCGAAATCACCCCTGCCATGTACGACGTTGTACCAAGGAGTGCACCAACGTAGTTGGATGAATCAGAATGGTGCTCTTGGCCTGATTGCAAACTGTTACAGATATGGTCAGCAACTTGTATATCTCAAGCACGGAAGACCATGGATTCAACCGGTGACAAGCCTGAAAGTTACGTACCACACCTTCGGAATTACGACCTTCACTACACCTTTCACGCGACCTGCGATCTTCTCCACACCCTCGAGAAATTGAGCAAAGTCCCGAAAGACAGCTTCGGTAGGTGAGAAGACATAAAGCCCTTGCTCCATGCTAATATTATAACCCGGGGGAACCTGTGCATACGGGTGGTAAGCAGGCAGATGCGATTCTGGCTCGGTTGTCAGCGATTGCGTAGCTGAGTAGCGTGGGCTCGCAAGCAATTCGAGGATACGCTCTGGATATTTCCCACGTCAGCTACTTCTTGCCTTATCCGTGTCTGACTCCACGAACGTAGAACTTGCCTTTCTTACTCCTCCATTCGTCATACAGCACCTCCACCTTCTTCGACTCTTTGTTGTAGCTATTTGACAATCGCTCTCTACTACCAGCCGTCTTCCTTGTTGGATTGACTTCGGACTCCTTTGAAGTCCGCTGCCTCTTAAGGCTGTTGTTCGCACTATGTGTTGTGTAGGTAGTGTCACCTTCGGCTTCGTCATCTACCGACTCGCTGCTTCCCTCAAAAGAGCTCTCAATGCTCCCGTTGCTTCCCGCAACATCATTGTTGCCTTCATCAGAGTCATCTAGCCCATGTGTGACTGGAACCCCAGCTCCACCAAACGCATTTTGGTCTTTGGCTTTATTCTTTGGTAAGATCTGGTCTTTGATCATCCGCTTTACGCTCAGATTCTTCGGTGGAGAAGGCAGCTTGCTCTGGTCCTTATGGTTCAACACCTTTTGCGTATATCTTGTCTGCCAGACACCGGCAACCTCTAAGTTTTCTTGAGTCATTACCACCTTATGTTTTGGATCATCATTGAAGGGGGCAAGTTCCTTCATGAGGCGATTAGGTGTCTCTTTCTTTTTGAGTGATGTGCGGGATCTGCGCAAAGATACGGGACCAGGTGAGCACTCGATCGGACCTGGCGGTAACGTTGGAGGAGGGTTGAAGTCTTGGAGTTCTCGAACACTACGTGCTAAAAGAGCTGCTTGATCTTGGGGGCTCTGCGAGGTTATCACAGCACCCTGTGCTTCTTCGGTGAAGGTGGGGGAAACCATTAAGACCTCATTGTTCTCAGCAGAAGAGCCCACAATGGTATCGCTAACAAGGGCAGCAGGAGTAGTCATGTCGTCCCTATGAAGTGCAGTGGAGCTAGAAGCCAAGTCAGCAAAAGTGCCATTGACGATTCCTCAATCGCAGAACAGTGCTAGAGGTAGACGTTTAGGCTTACATGGCTTCGGGGGTCTCCTTCGCGACTGTCGTGTTCTGATTCTGTGGCGACATGGCAGCTCAGATTGCTTCGACAAGCCAAGCTTTGGGAAGCAACTTGCCGAGGGTTTGGCCAGCGTATATGTCCCAATCACGTACTAGCTACTTGGATACGGGCGTTGGAAGTTCCATTTCTTGAGGAAATGACCGGTGGACGCGTACGTCGAGCTCGAAGTGTTGCTTTAACAGTTGTCCCGCGACAAGAAGCTCATAACGCGCAAAGAGTGGACGCGACCGGAGCTTGACGGAGGACGTAGTTGACAGTGTTGCTTTCAGAACGCAGCAGATCCGTAAGCTTAGCTTGGCAAAGATTGACTGCTACTCAGTGTAAGAGACCAATGAGTGAATGGCCCTGTTTTCGTGATAAACGAATTCGGGTTATTAAGGCAGAAAACTGAGTTTTCCGTGGCCCCCCTTCGCTTCCCTTAGCGCCCGAAGGCGGTGTAATCGTAATCTTAATCTGATCATCGAGCAAGAGCCTCAACGCTGTCTATAGATATCATTACCACCTACAAGTACTGTACGTTCGGACACTAAACCACGCAGTTTGTAAAATAGAAACCACATTCTGTCTTGGTGGAGATATTGTGCAGCAAATTAAGGGATAAGAGAGTTCACTGGCTCAAGTACGCTGATGTTGAGATCTCCGACGCAGCTTCGTCCTTGGCAGAGTTCAGACTGGTTGACAAAGACAACTATCCACATCTAGTGCACGGAAATGATTGCTGGTCGCGCAAATCGCAACTCTTTCAGCCGACGTGATGCTGGATTTGGTCCCACGAACACATATGGCTGGGAAATTCAGAAGTACTTTATCACGCAAGCCTTGGTACTGAATCGATGATACCTTTCTATTCTATGATGCTACACGAATGACACTATCAGAGGGTTGAGAGTGCCGAGACAGGTTGGCATCTTCGTCGCATAGACATAGCTTGGACCATTGCGGTCGAATAGAGTGCCCGAGACATGCTACCTCCCCTACCGCAGCTTTTGTTGTAGAAAGAAACTGCCTTCCTCGCCAGTTGTCATCATAACGGCTACACCCCGGACAACTGCCCAAGGATATGGCCTTATTAATTCTGATCTCAGTCAGTATCGCTCAGATATTGAGCCTTTACGAAGCTCCCACCCCACTCTTCCTTGTCATTCTTCGGTACCGCGCTCTCGTTGAACAGCCCCCAGCTCCCATTCACCTTTGCCAACTTCTTCTGCATCCGTCCTTGAATGATATCGACGTCGATGGTTTTCAGAGACAAGAAGCGGTAGATATGGACAGTCTTCGTCTGGCCGTAACGACGAACTCTTCCAATAGCCTGAGTCATGGATGCCTCGTAGTGTTGGCTCGTATCAGCGAGCAGAGGCGAAAGAAAGATGGCGTGATTTGCGTTCGCAAGATTTCTGCGAGTATCGAAGCGTCAGCTAGAGCTACAGAGTCGCTTATTGTGCCAACTTTAGGATAGACTTACGCCCCAGCAGCGGATTCATCCGCAAGGTTCAGAACCAAGACCTTCTTCTTGTTCTTGCCTTGGTTCTCTTGGAAATCGTCCATCAACTTGGAAGCGGATCGACGAGACTTCTCAGCGATGGCCGAATGCTCTATGCCATGATCCTTTAGCGCCGCTGAAACCTTCCCCATGAGATCATCGAACTGAACAAAGAGAAGCACTTGCTCGTCTACTGGGATTTTTCTTTTGATCAGGTCCATGATCTCTTCTAACTTCTTGCCATAATGACGACCCTCACGGGCCTTTCGATCTTCTTGGCCAAGCTCGGTTGCTTTATGGATGTGATGGTTGTGGGCTGACGCGTCGCAGCCGGCGACAATGCACTCCCCACCACGTTCGGGAGCCGCAAGACAGCTCTCACACGCTGTATGCCCGCATAAACCAAGGACATATATGGCTGAAGGGTCTTGAACAACCGTTTTGCACCCTGAGCAAGCAGGAGCTTGTGAGATGCCGCCGCCTGCTGGAAGTTTTGACTGCCAAAGCTGAACGGCACGGACAATCTTGAAGAAGTGGAGCGCTCTTACTCGTGATACGAGCTCCTTCGCAAGATTTCGCAGATGACCGGTCAAAGTCCGCAGTGCTTGGACCTTGTCTTTGACCTCTGTCAAGCGAATCGGCCGGGGATCTTTGGGTTGAATATAGCCGTCACTCGCTCGAGGAACCTCAGAAACCTGGCTCTCGTCCTCGTAATCCTCTTTCTGGGCACGCTTCTTCTTAGCAGTTTTCTTTGCAGCTGTCTTCGCAGAGCTCTCGGCTTTCTCTCTAGCTTGCTTGGCCTTCTTCATCGCTTCAATCTCTTCGGCAGTCGGTGGCTCTCTATAAAAAAGTTCTTCATGCTTCTTTGAGTACTCCTTCTCAGCATTTTCAATCATTTTTATTAGTACGTCTCTAGTCTCAAGGTCGCCGAATGCGTTTGCTGAAACATTCCGCTTCCACTTCGTGAAATGTTCATCGTGCTCTTCACACTCGCCTTTCAGCCAAGCGGCATGCTTGAGGTTCGTCTTGAGTTCTGCGAGAGTATTTTTGTGCTGGCTCCTACGCACCTGAACAATGAGATCGCAATCCTGGGATGCGTTCTCTCGGTTCTTGCCAAGGTCTTCAAGCGTGAAGTGCGAGCAACGCTTCAATAGAGCTTCTTCCGGCGTCTTGCTACTGCCCATGATTTCCTTGAGGCGGTTCGTGCGATCATTGTCGATTCTTGCTTTACCACCTCTAGGAAGCTTCATATCCTGAGACATGATTTGCTGGTTCAGCTCCATATAGCTGGCCCGTTCCGCTGCCGGTAACAACACAGGGAGGATATGCTCCTGACAAGGGATCTCGTCGATCTCGGCTTCGTTCTAGGATTGTGAGCAGAGTCTACGCCTATCCAAAAGAGGGAACATACCCGTCGAACGTATTGGTTCACCAAGCGTTGCGCGACCTCGTGCCGATTGAGATGCCAATCTGGCGAACGGACCTGGCGGAAGGATTGGAACTGCTCCACAGCTGCTAACGCATTAGCATCATTCGGAAAGTGATCAAAGGTAAACCTACTGGTGCGGTCCTTGCGGATTGCTTGGATATTTCGCCCTTTAATAACACCAATGGCGTCGTCGTCTATACCAAGATTTATCCACAGAAAGCTAGCAATGATTTTGGCGTCGGCGAAGTCATCAAGAGGGGGTGTCCCAGACAGGACCCATCGATAGTTAGCTTTCAGAGTGGTGATAAACGTGAAATCTTTGTCCTTAATGTATGTGAATTCATCGACGACAAGTCGATTGAACTCGAAGAGTTCGAAGAGCGGACACTTAACGCACTCCCAATTGGTCCTTGCGGCGCTTGATCGAAGACCGAAAGGATCTTTATTGCCAGCTTTGGATTTCCTACTCAGGTGAGCCGGCTCCTCAGTAGGAGCGTTGAGGGCTTCGAATTGGCGCTTACGACCAGTCTTAATGCAAGTGACCGTGGGACCTTCGGTAACTTTAACACCTGACTCCAGGTTGGTCGATGCTTGCGCTGCAGCATATACTGTACCGCGAAGACGCTTTGAAGGAACAAATTTTAAGAGTTCTTCGTCTTTCTCTGCTGCAGCGAGTTCTGTCTCGAGGAGTTCTGCCAAGCTCTTAGGTCCATTTGAGATCAGTACGTCAAGATGCTTTGCAGTACGATCAAGTGCGCGCGTATACCACGCCTGGAAGGCCCGACCGCCGGTTGCGGGAGCCTCCGATAGGGCGGCAAATTGTTCGAGCCTCTGAAGATACGTGGGGTTGTCGAACATGGACCAGGCAGCGATAATGATGTCGGCCTTGATGAAATCCTGTATGGTACACCCACCCAGCTTTCTCTGATCCTGAATGATATGTACCACGTACCTAGAGCCAAGGAATTTCTCAATTTGTCGTTTCCACTGCGGGATGAGAGTCCTCGGCACCACTATCAGAGTCGCTTTAATGGGGATCTTTCCATTCCCGGCAGCTCCAGGCCTCCGACTATCCTTAGAAACCTGAGTGTCAATGAGTCCTAAAGTGGTGGCAGTTTTCCCATATCCCACCACGTCGGCGAGAACGCCTCCTCGGATTGTTCGTAAACGGGTCGCTCGCCCCTCAGCGCGCCATCCCATTTGCGGAAGTACTGCTTCATCGACCTCTTCCTCCATGAAAGGCTTCACTTCATTGGCCTCTTGGCTAAGCATCCAAGATAACGATCGTAGCTGTTCTGGACGAAGTTTCCCTATCCAGTGGGGAGGCTGTGCAGCTTGTCCATCGGTCTTGTTGCTGAGCAAAGTGAAACTTGGGAGAGATATTCTCGGCTGCCAGACGAATTTGGTATTCAAGCGCCATGATACCCTAACTCCTTCATGTGAGGTAACCCCGCAGAGATTTGCTAAAGCCCGATGAACGAGGGTGCAGACGTTCAGCCCAATGGTGAGCTGCCCGGTATTGCTGTCATCGATCCGTACACGGGTGACAAAAGGAGCAGGTCGAGCCTTGATTGCACGTTCGTAAAGCCCAGCCTGGCGTGGATCTTCGTATGGCACGATCCTCGTGGTCTGCTCCTTCTTCTCGAGCCTCCATGCGATAAGTGGGCGATCAGGCGCACACTCTTGGCATCGATCAGAATCCGCAGGAAGCTGTAGCTGCCTCCAATCGTTGGAGAAGCCATTGAGGTTACGAGCTTTCTCAGTGAGCCAAGCAAAAGATGCAAAGAGGGCTCGCTCGTTAGTCTGGTCCACCTCAACCCAGACACCTTTCTTCCAGCCGACATCTTCGCCACTGCTTAGTGGGACGTTGCAACGGAGCAATACATTGACGGCTGCGGCGCACCTCTCCTTAGTGGTCTTGGCCGATGAATCGTTCCTACGCTTGCTCTGAGCTACAGTGATATGAAGGTTGCTGGACGGTACTGCGAACGTAGCGTCGCGGCCTGCAAAGGGCTTCAGTCCTACCGAAGGACAATCAATCCACTGTCCATAGATGCTGCACTTGACGTCCTGTGGACCCTTATGTGCCGATGGACGCCAAGAAGATTCTGCACGAGCAATAGTGGATCGTACCTCGCCGTGCGACAAGCGGTGTATGTCCGTTGAGAAGACGAATTTGTCATGGACAGGGTTGCCAGTGCGGTCGGGGTCCAGGAAGAAAAAGATTGGCGAAGTTTCATTTCCGGAAATCTTCTTGTGTAAACCGCAAGAAGCTGTGCCACAATCCGGAAGCCATTTGTAATCTCCAGAGATATCCAAACCAAGTTGAGTATTGAATTCTTGGCGCACCTTCACGTGCAACTCGGTCCAGACGTGCTTATCTGCGAATTTTGGTGCTTGAAGACCTATACGTGATTCCCACGATCGTGCCTGCCTGCCCTTTCCCTCGATTGTAATTGGGACCTGGATCGTAGAAGGGAGACAGAATTGCCATCGGCCAGCGAAGAGGCTCGCAGTACGAGGCCTCATGCGAGCGAACGGATGTGCGAGTAGCTGACGCAATTTGCTGTCACCTGGTTCTTGCTTAGACACTTTAGCGTACAGTCGCCACTCAGCCTTATGCGGATGGAGCAAGAGCTCAAGTCTAGAGTAAGGGCCGTCGTAGTGAATCGTCCAAGTTTGAGTACGTCTCAAAGAATGGAAGCGAAGCTCCTCTCCAAGCGCCGGAAGGATAGCATTGATGTATTTTTCCCAAGTCTTCGCATGGACTTGAGCTAGTGATGCACTCCGAAGCTCTTCCAATCGACCCCGGCTGAAACCCGGGACCGTTAACCTCATAGGTAACGCTTTCTTTACCTTCTCTTCGAAAGCTTGTGGTGACAAGCGTAAATTGATCGTGTTGCTGTCGAGGGCCTTGTACGTATGGGTAGGAGTGCCGCCACACTTCTCGCAGGTTGTACGCAGACATTCGGTACACCATTGTAGCTGCTTCGAGGTTGTTAACATTTGACCCTCACAGTAGCAAAGCCGTCTGCTCCTCTCTGCCTCGACCAAGAGAGTTGCAACTGCGATGCCATCGTATTTCGCAAGCTCGAGTGACAGCTCGCTCAACCTGCTATAGTCATCTTCGCTCTCCACTGTCTGCTGTGGCATGGTCTTCTGCGGCAGTTTTGCACCTTCCGGTAACGCTTCGTGCGCGACAATAAGGGCACTAAGAATAGCAGGGCCAACAACTGTCGAGGTCATTGCATTGCCTGCGAGGTCTTGCAGCTGATTAGGGTTCTCTCGTGTAAGAAGAAGGTTATCGATAGGAAGTCCCTGCAGAGCCAACGCCTCCAACCCTATTAGCGGACCACCGCGGGTGGTAATATACGGCTGTCCGGTAGGTGTAATGCAATTCGTGATACCCGGCGGAGTGCTGTCAGTAAAACGATCAATGTTTTGGGAGAGTTCGATAGAACGACTGGTCATCACGAATTAGCCCAATTATTCTAAGGTCTTCGGCACAGCATTCGAACTCACGGTTTGTATTCAAAGTCGAAGCCTCTCATCGCGCTACGCAAATAAGACACATCGCAGGTATCTTTCACTCGATCTGTCTGCGCTTTGTTCCAATCAATCCATGCATAGTCGGGGAAGCCGCTCGATCCACCTTCTACCCAGCCAGTCAAAGGTCTCTTCGTACCCAGGAAATTCTCGGCTCGATAGTCCTGATGCCGTCCCTGACACAAGGTCCAGTCGATTTCACGCGGTGCCTTCTCGTCGCCCCGAACGCTCTTGGCCATCTCTTCTCTTGCCAATTGCACACGTGGATCGTCTTCAAGCAGCAGGAACGCCTCGACAGGGGAGCTTGCCGGTCGCTGGAAATCACCCATCAGCTTGCCCCATTCAGCAACGCTGACCCGAGCGCTCTTAAGTCTCTGCTTGTCGATACAAAGCATATAGCCCCGTTGACGCGTGTGAGGGATGTAGAATTGCTTGGTGTCCGCTTTAACGTGCATGGCGGCGTAGCCAGCGTGTGTATCCCAGACTTCAGCGATCTCGTCCCAAGGAGCACCTAGCACGTTCTCTAAGACGACTAAAGCCGGGCGCTTTTCTGTGGCATAATTCAAAATCGAACGAAAAGTATCTCCGGATTCTCCCACTGCGTTGAGATCCTTTCTCCAATAGTTAAGGCGGGAGAAGTCGACGCAGGAGAAACCAGCAACGAGAATGTCAACATTTGATGGGATCTCGGCTTCCGACCCATAAGCGGTCGAGCTGTGAGATATTAATGCTGAATTCCATTTGAGTCATGGGGCCACGTACGCTTTGTTGTTGTGAATCATCTCTCGAACATCCCGAAAGATGATACTAGGCTGGAAGTTGCGCTCGATGTATGCCTGCTTAAAGGGTACTATTTCCGCGCTGAACATATGCTCAATCTCGAAGTTGATTCCGTAATATTTCTTGAGACCTATATTCTGTTAGAAGTCTTCGAACCACTTAAGGTATGGATGATCAGGCTTACTCTCACTGACTAGCTCTAAGGCAAGGACAGGGCTCTCAGTACCCGAGCACATGGTTGCAAGCTTGAGTTTTCGAGATCCCAGATGTTGGATGGCTTTTCCCAGTCCCAAGTTGATCGCCTTCTTAGTTATGTCATCGAAGATTTCTACAATATTGGTGATAGGTGGAAGCCCTTCATTGATCCCGTTCTTGAAATTCCAAGCGTCCTTCATCTTCACCAGGCTGGAAGGCGCTTTCTTGGCCTTTGCATTTTCTGCTGCAAGTGGCTCTCCGTTCGCCTTGTGTTGCTGCGAGATCTTGATCCGCTTGGTTGGTGGAGTAATTGGGTAGGTCGTAGATCCATCATCCGAGGCTTTTTCTAGGCGGTCTGAAGAGCTGTCCAGTTGCTCCTCCGTCTCTTGATAGTCGGATGATGCGGTGTCAGACTCATTGACATACCCCATAGTGGAGGAGCGACTCGACGGTGCAGCGACATCGGAAGCGGAGGAGTCCTCTGAATACGATGAGGGAGCTGATGTTGCTCTCTTCTGCTGATTGTAGTCCGGAGCCGATGATGGCCGGGTTAGACGACCCATAGTCTTTACTGTGGATGCAGACGCGGCTTTAAAGCGAGTGATACGACTGGAGGATCCAGCATTTGATGATGTGGAGGGAGTCTTGAAGGCCTTCCTCCGAGAACGCATCGTAGTTGTGCGAGAACTTACTTGGCTGGAGGTTGTATGTATTGTTTCGTGGTTTGAGATTGGGGTCGTTGAGATTGCTGCAGATGCAAAGCTTGTGGTAAAGGAGGACACCGGACCTTGATGCGAAGTACCCTTGTGAAAGGATCTGCGAGTACTGTGTGAAATTGACTGTGTGCCGTTCGAAGACCTGTCTGTAGTTCCGAAAGCTGGAACTGCAGTTGAAAGCTAGATAAGCTTACGTACAGAGCGAAAAGGCGAGCGACCGTCCGGAGGACTCGCTGATTCAAGGCAAAGTGGAGCTTGCGAAGAGCACTGTGTAGCAACGGAAGGGAGATGTGTTGAGGGAAATATCTCAAGAAGGGAGCATTTGCTAAAGGTTGATGCAGAAGGATTTGTGGTTGCGAAAGGTGGAGGTGTTGTGGTAGAGCGGAGTTTTTCAGCGTAATCGGGGTGGTTGGTAAAATTTCAGACACACGCAGAATCACGTAGCCAAACCACCAATTTTTCTCTAGCCAGAACTCGGCTCTAAACGCCCGTAGCAGCTAGAAGAGAAACTTGGCAGTCTTACTGCGCTGCTTGCGTATCCCTATTTCCGAGCCCTAGAATCGCTAACCGCTTCAAGGGAGATGCACGCAACCAAAGATCATATGCAGTAGCTGGAAGAATTTCTTGGAGTTTCTGTGATGATCCTCGACTTACCGGCAACATGGTCAAACCACATTCTTCCTAGCGGACGATTCTCATTTCTGCTACCGGTCTGTACCGCATTTCCCACTTGCGCCGTTGTCTTTTGCTTCTTTCTTGACCTCTCCAGCAATCCGGGATTAAGGGCCGTTATGTCTTCGTCCTCATCATCCCGCTCCAGACACCGCATCTTGGTCCTTAGACCAATACCTCCGTCCTCCTCGCTGTCACTGTGAATAACTACCACACCTGGTGGAGGGTGCTGAAAAGACCGGCCACCTTGTTTCCTCATCACTTGAAGCGGCATCAGAGCCTGAGACCTTACTCTCAAGGCGGTCCCCGTCCACATATCTAGATCGTTGTCATAGTCGGAGCCCTCACTGTCCGAGGACAGGACAACAAACCGACGGCGCTTACAGCGCAGAGCCATAGCTTGTCCTTGATCGTGTAGAGCGAGTAAAGTCTCAAAGGAGGACGCGCGAATATATGCTAACAAGCGATAGGTACATGCTGAACATGCTCAGACCTACGGACAAGCATCTGTGACTGCTGGTTCTGAGTGTTTAGAAGAAGTCCATCAGCACTACATCCAACAACGAGCAGAATTCATAGATGGAAGGCAAGGGTGTTGAAGGAACAACTATCACGCGAACTTCCAATATCTGATCTACTCACCAGTCTAGGCGCAAAGACACTAAAGCGACAAGCTTGCAATACTCATATAGCATAAAAGACAACTGGGTAAATCTGAAAAAGGCAAACGACACGCCGAATGCCCAATTAGGAACCGAGCATCGTGTCAGCGTTTTCAGAACTCAAATATAATCAATCACCGGTTGAAGTTGATGAGAAGTCGCGACTCGGAAACTCTACTTCTCGTCCTAAGTGCGTAGCGTGTTCCATATCCCGAGGGTTGTTCCGCACCGTCCTTGGCGAACTACGGGAACCCACAGACCACAGGACGAACACAAGGTGAAAGAGGGAAATGAGGCCTAGAGGTTTGAAGAAAGAACCAAGTGCATGAGGGCAGTCACGGATGAGTAGATGGTAATCCAAGACTTCCGAGTACACACGACCGTGTAGGCTCAGTCATTGTGGAAGAACTTTCCACATACAAACATTAGCAGCCAGACAAGCTTCTGTATACATGAATAAGGAAACCATACTAGGATCCTGAAATCAAGACTGGGCCGATTCCCAGAGGCTAATTACCCAGGAGCAGCATGGGCCTAGAGATGGTCACGTGGCCGTCGATGGCTTCACTATGGCCTTCCTAGGGTTTCGTGCCATTGCGTTGCCGGGGCAGTCAACACGATCCCAGAATCTGCCGCCCCGACTTGACTCCGAGAGTCTCTCAAGACTATTGACTCCTGCACTCTTGCAAGCCTAGGGTTCGCTTTGGCTACGAAATCAACGACGCTTGCACTGTGCCAGAGCTACAAGCACGTGGAGCCTGAGCTTCGAAACCGCACGTCTTCTCCAAGAACTGAGATTAGTGTCAGGATTTTGAGAGATCTATCAAGTATTGACTGATGCAGTTACCTTTTAATCATACTTATCTTGATCTGGATGACTGCGGTTTTGAAGCGCACTGTCGAGCAGACAGCAGATACAATATTCTGGATTGTGTGCTGAGTGTTGTATGAGATCGTAGCTTTGAATATTCTAATCAAACAAGAGCCTCAATGATTGTAGGGCGGCTGCCCGCAGCGGTAGCGCGTCTGATTCCAGGCTTGTTATCCGTTTAAAGCGGGTGTGGCTCAAGCTTTTGCTGTTTCTCACCACCAAGAGGGCTCTCATCAATTTGTCGGATCTCGATAATGAATTCATAGTTGGCCCTCATTAGCACTTTTTTCGAGACGGAGACATCCCAAGATTGCCAAACTCTCTTTGGAGCGTTACGCGATCAGATCACGAAGTATTTATCAATGAGGCCCGTTGCTCTGCGTTGCCAAAAAAAAACCTGCATTCGATCCTAATTTCGAGAATCCCGTTCAGTGCACGTTAGGTTCCCCTGGAGAAGTCCACAGTATGCCTGCCCCAGATCCGGGTTCTGCAGATTCTAGAAACACTTTTGAAGACCTCTCTGGTGTTCCAGCATCATGTTCAGGTAACCCTTATGATGCCCTCATCCATACTTCAGCAAATGAGCCGGTAGGAAGTTCCGATAACCGCGTTTTATACAATTTATGTATCATCTGATGCTGTCAGGCCCAATTACAAGCGCGCTATGCTACACACCGGTTGATTCGCACTGATCAGCAAAGGGCAAAACTGCTCGATCCAGGTTTCCCCGGCGTGATATTAGACCCAATATTGAAGAAACTCGAAGAGCCAAACCTAGATGTCGGCTATGTCGACCCAAGGCATTGCTTGGTCTTCTGGGCACGCCCACCAAGTGAACTCCGGGAGCTGATAGCAAACATCCAGCAGAAGCTTCGGACTGTAGCACCAAGTGCGACGCCTCATCTGGTTGAAGGTCATTTTACTGATGGGTAATTCCAGATCTATGGCTCATGCCTGTTGACCACCTACATATGACTACTCTTGAAGTCACTCATTCTCTGACCAATGAGGAGATACGGAAGGTTGTCGATATGATGAGTTCAAAGATCCCCGAAATCACTGACTACACATTCGATCATCGTGCGAGACTCATCAAGCCCATGCTGAGCTACGATGGTGCAGCCATTGCCTTGAGCTTCCTCCCAGCTGCTGGAGAAGATCTCCATGGGAATCGTATGCTCAAAGATGATGGTTATACCTATCATCATCTTCGGCGAGATCTGTATGATCTATGCAAAAGCAGCGGGGTAGCCGTTGCATCTCGTTACACAGTACCCTCGGCGCATCTCACTATTGCTAGGTTTGTCACGCAAGATGACTTTTCAAAAGCAGACCAGAACGCCACATTGATACCGGATCCGGAGAAGATGAAGAAATGGATTGATGTTATCGAAAACACTAACTTGTGGCTACAGGACGAGTATTGGCCAAGAAGCGGCAAAACTATCGGGGCTGGCGGAGAGTGGATCGTAGGCAAGGACAAAGGGCTGGATTGTCGTAAAGGGACACTGTGGTATGGGGGTGGTGAGACTGTGCGACTGGGAAAGGGGTTCTGAGGGTCTTCTATGAGTTACGATATTTTGGCATGGAGCATCACAGACGGGCGGATTGCGCTTACAAGATTTCTAGATAAGGTACTCTGAAGCCCTCATTTATATAGGTTAGATCTTGATGTCTTGCAACTCGCTCGTGCTCAATCGCTTGAATCGCAATCAGAAAAGATATGAAAGCTACGTAATTGTAGTGAACCGTCTTAGCAATATGTGACATACAAAATAGTGAGATAGAATGACAAGGCTCTATCCTAAGGTCTTGGACATAGTTGTTAATCTAAGGGAGGCTGCTTACGCGGCGCTGGTTCAACGACGTTCTCGGCTAAAACATCCGGATTAAGCATTAGGGCCTAAGCGAAGCCAAAATCCCACACTCACGAGCTAAGTCTTGATACCATCGACACCATCGACGACGACATCAAAAGCATACCTCGAAAGAAGCAAATCGCAGTCATCATGGTAAGCATAGCTCTTCTCTTACGCTCAACGGTTGTCGGATCTAGACTCGGCTGTGGAAGGCTTGGAGCCGGAATAAAAAGCGACAACGATACCGACTTCGAACCACCGCGTGCACACGGATGTCACTCCGGAATCTCCCACACAAAGCTTGAAGGGTCTTCGAAGTGAACGACAATTAAGGCTTTGCAATGGAGTGTTCGGGCGGACGCAAAGGTTCTCGAAGTATTTGCACGACCGCGGTGTTCTCCACTTGTACGCGCGCCTGAACGGTCCTGGAGATGGCTTCGATTGCTCGAATCTCCACCCAGCTGTTTCCGCCGAAGAATACCCTGCGTCTCGAGCGTTTACTTGGAGAGACAGTCTCAAGAATATTAGGCTTCCAATATGGGTTTTATGGAGGATTTTTAGAGGATTGCATTGCTGTACTTGCGTAGACATGTGCTGATGGTATCTTGACGCCCAGGTAAACATTCCAAAAAATCGACGCACATATTGTAAGGGTAAAGACTGCAAGAAGCATACGCAGCATAAGGTCACCCAGTACAAAGCCGGAAAGGTAGCTCTTTTCCCACGTCAACTCTGTACCCATTCCTCACTGCTCAGCACAGTAGCTAACAAATTCTTCCCATATATAGGCCTCACTCTTCGCACAAGGAAAGCGTCGATATGACCGCAAGCAATCTGGTTACGGTGGTCAGACAAAGCCTGTTTTCCACAAGAAGGCGAAGACAACGAAGAAGGTTGTGTTGAGATTGGAGTGCACAAGTTGCAAGACAAAGGCACAGCTGGCGTTGAAGCGATGCAAGCACTTTGAGCTAGGGTACGTTGTTGCATTTACTGCAGTCATCCTGTTGCAATCTTTTCATGGTATATGATTATGTACTGACATTTACCTTTTACAGTGGTGACAAGAAGACGAAGGGGGCTGCACTTGTGTTCTAGATGTTTTCTATCCTCATTTCATTTCCGGGTCTCATCAAAGTCGCGGTTAGGTTATGACGTGGCTGGTAGTAGTGCACATCGAAGGGCGCTGAAGGGCCATCAGCTGTCGCAGCTCATCTACCATACATGAATCGTATTAAACAGTGCGGGAGACCTGGATGCTCTACATCATCAATACCCTTCACAACCTGAGCTTTCCCATGGGACACTCCATCTGCAGTCTAAATGATAGGAGGTGCGATGCCCTCAGCGATAGAGAAATACATCATCAAAGCTCTCAGTGCAACTCAGTTGTGTGCATTTGCGAGGGTATGGTCTCAATTACAATCAGCGCGGGGTTATCGAAAGTCGTCGGATGACGTCTCGCAACACCATTAGTCTCCTAAATCTATGCCGGCAAGGTCTACCGCAAAATGTAACGTAAATATCCATGTGGGTATCCGCTCAATTCCCTCGGAATGACGTTACTACTGGTTGTCATGGACGTCCACAAGCTAGCATTTATTAACATGGAGTCCGCTGCACCTGGCCTCGCTCAATTGTTGAGTCCTTCTGTCCGGCTTCCTCACCTATCAACATGTTGTTCACAGCTCTACTACTTGCTTTGAGTCTCGGCACGATTACCTTGGCTCAGCAGATAGCTAGAGACCCTGGAACTGCTGGTTCGCCGATTGAAGTCGTGCACTTGTATAACGATGAGTTTGTTACCGGTATATTTGGAGCTCTCCAGAGGAATCAACGTGTTCTGACTTTCCAGGGATTGCGGTGTCTTCCACCGGCCGCAAGTTCTCGAATTACCCGCCCTCTCTTGATCCAAAGAACACGAAGTATACAGTTGCAGAACTTACTGGAAACAACACTGAGACGCCCTATCCGTCTGCTGAGATCAACTCTCCGCCTGGTGGATCTATCAACTATACAACAATTCCTCCGGTAAGTCTCGACAAGTTTTCCTGGTGCAACGGTCAAGCTAACAGCGTTGGAGACAGGTGCAAACTACCAGAATTACCTGATTGGCGTGCAAAGCGTGGTAATAGACCCAAAGGACCGACTCTGGATCTTGGACACGGGACGCGCATCAACCCCAGAGGGTGTCAATGTACCAGCATCGTTTGGCGGACCGAAGCTCATTGGAGTGAACTTACAAAATAACTCCATCTTCCAGACCATTGTCTTTCCTCCTACTGTGGCCTACGCAACTACTGTATACTGGCCTCGATCTCCTTTCTTATGACATCTTATCGTCATTTGCTGACATTTCTCAGTATCTTAACGATATCCGCTTCGATCTCCGCCCTAACATTACCTCATCTGGTGGGGGCATCGCCTACATTACCGATTCCTCTACTGAAGGCCGCAATGGTATTATTATCGTTGATCTTGGCACTGGCGAATCATGGCGTCATCTCGACAACACGCCAGAAGTTCGTGCCCGACCGCAGTTCCTAGCTTTTGTGTGGGGAGAACCTTTATATTCGAACCCAGGAAACGGGATCCCAGTCTCGTTCTTGAGTTTCGGTTCTGACGGAATTGCTCTGTCTGCGGATGGCGAAACATTGTACTGGTGTGCGGTTGCGTCAAGATATCTGTTCGGCGTACCCACAGCTCGACTTCGGGATCGCAGTGCTACTTCTGAGATCATGGCGGAGGCCTCTGTAACGCGACTTACCCAAAAAGGCGTTTCGGATGGCCTAGAGACAGACTCCAACGGTTTCATCTACATGGGCAACTCCGAAGATAACGCGATCAACATTTTCAATCCAGCGAACGGGACAGTAAGTGTGTTTGTGAGGGACCCTCGCATCGCATGGTCCGACACAATGTCCGTTGCTGGCAACTATTTGTATTTCACTGAGAACCAGCTATGGAGAGCGCCGAGCTTCTGGAACGGGACGGACAGGAGAGTGAAGCCTTACGTGCTGTACAGGGTGCCGCTGCCCAACAACGGCACGAAGGTAAACCTGCAGTAATTGCTAGACTGCACTGTTTGGGAAATCGCAAAAGTTATCAAATTGTACATACATGTCTGATGTCTATCTACTGATACTCCAGACTTGTTCTCAGCATATTTAGCTCAAAGCTCCTCATTTTATTGCAGATACGAAAGTGCACCATTCACCATCTGCTTCCTTGGTTTTCCTATTCACACTCAGTTTTCGGTAGAGTAAAACTACTAAGTTCAGTTGTCACCTATAATTCCAACTCACAACCTTGCAGCGCATTCCCCCTCCAAGCCTCCATCAGCATTCTTTCCCCCTCCCCACACTACCACTTCCCAAACAAACTTCTAATGGCCCCCTTCCTCTCCTACCTCTTCCACCCCCACGACGACGCAGAGCGCGCCCGCGGTTTCTCCGGCCGTCTCAACGACCTCCGCAATAACGGCCGCGGCCCTCACCCAGGAGAAGTAGCACAATGGAATCGCTGGAATCAGACTAGACCATGGCACGAGCAGGGACAAGGTGCATTTATTCCTGTTGAGTTTAAAGACTGGGAGGAGAGGATGGGGGATGGGGGGATGAGCGAGAGGGGTTCGTGGGGAGGAGATGGCTCTGCCTCGAGATCTGGGTGGTCCGCAGGATATACTGGTTACAGTGGATCTCCACCTCGCCCGCCGAGGGACAAAAGTCACGGAAGACCATCCGCAGGACCTAGGAAGCCTGTCCGGGAAGGATCCACTGCTCGCTCGACGAAGGCTACCACACCGCCACGGGCGCCAACGTCTCCACCGGCCGACGGGAGAAGTACTCGTGAGAATCGTGATCAAGGTATATCAGGAAAATCCAAGCACGGTCATGAAGGAACTGGAGCCAGAGGAAGTGCAGCGACAACGGGAAATACAGGCCATTGGGCGACGAGCCAAAGGGACTGGGGCTTTGCTGGAGCGCGGAGAGGCCGGGGGTAGATGAGAGATAGCTGTAGAAGGGCTTGGTGTTTTGTGAGTTTTTGATAGCCCTAAGATTAGGTTTATACAGCAATGTAGCCCTTATATTCTCTTGCTGTCGGCGTCAACACCTCGCCACAGTCTTCGGTGCCATTCCTCCAGCCTCTAAATGTGGGGTTGACAACGGGGAAAAACTCCAGTCACCCCCACTCATACCTGCGCAGCGTCGCACCAACCCATTCCGGTGGAACGGTCGACCTCAAATTGCTACATGATCAAGCAATCGATGAAAGCGGTTCTGTGTGAGGGATCTGCCAGGGCTTCCGTCAAGGAAGGTGCACTCTTGAACTTCTGTCGATTGTGTCAACCAGTATGACAAAATACGTTAGAGAAGGTTTTCAATAGGAGTGATAGCCGTCACACATGCCGTAAACAATCTACGCCTGACTATGTTGAGGCTGTGCATAGACAAAAAGAAGCTTTCCGTGTATTATGACCTAGCTCCTCAGCCACCACCTCCGTGTCCTTCGCGTAGATTTGTTGCTGTATTAAGTTAATGTTCCAGATGCTCTACGGAGCTCATACTTGTATTCTCCACCTTTAGAAACGAACGGCTTCCCAGCAAGGCTAACCAACAAGAGAAATTGTGAACTACAAAGGGCACACTTCTACGATAATCCCAGGATATTGCCTCGCTCATCTGCAGCAGCGCCGCAGAGAACGAGCAATGATGGGATTGACGGTGATGGATCTTCTCAAGAATTCGAACAAGATGGGATCAGCCTGCCGGGTTACAAGACGGCATACTCATATAAAAGTGTTGAATTCTCTGTCCTTTCTGCTGTTACCACTTTATATCAATTCGATATCTGCCACAACCACCTTCATCATGCGATCAATTACTTGTCTGTCTTTGCTTCTTTTTGGATCCGTTGCCGTTGCAGTACCTACACCCCAATACTTCATTCCATGCACGAATCCAGATGGCACACCATACATGAACCCGTCCCAAGGGAGTAGCCTTGCTTCAGCCGGCACGTCGACATCATCGACTCTCAGCACTTCTGCATCCAGCAGCCCAGTGTCAACGACAACTAGCCCTTATTCAGCCAAACAGCCCCGATCACAACATCCTCTACTACCAGCGGTGTTATCGCTTTCAGCTTGCCGTCCAGTCAGTATACCAACAGGCCGGCCTTCTTCCAGTTCACCATCGTCGGCTCCCGGTAGCATTTCAGGGAGCTTTGCAGGCGTGCAATGCACCAGCGATATCATCAACGCGACGATACCAGCATCGACTCGCTGGGCAGAAGCTGATGCCGATAGCGCATTAACCCAGGCAAACTCAGCCTGGGAAAACGGCTCAATGAATGCCGATATCGGGAAGTTGTCTTTCGTGCAAGTCATCTCAAACGTCTTCCACGGGTCGGAAAGCCTGAATTGTGCCGTTCTGGAAGATAGTTGTGGCGCTCCAGGAGGGTGTACTACCGTTGCCAATCCTGGTGCTTGGAAGATTTTGCAGTCGCTCAGCAATCTGCACGTGGTAAGTCTCTCCTTTGTCCACTGACAGGATATCTTGATTGACTGGCAATAGTTCTTCTTGAACATCTATGATGCCATGCAAGAAGCTGAGACTTCGATCTCGGCAAATGTCGGAACTCTCAGCAGTACCTTTTCGCCAACCCAGAGCCCAAACTTTGTTATCGACATGATTTTCGATGTATTGAATCCTGGCTACGGTCTTATTGCCGCGGGTATCTGGAACAAGGTCGGAAACGAACTGACCGCGGATACGAGTTAGGTAGCTCTATTCAGTGGGCAAGTGGTACTTCTGCGCTGCTCACTTCTGCTACATCATTTACTCATGATAATCTCAACACAGCTGCGTGAGTGACCGTAACGGCATCGTTTATGTATTCCACCACGATTAACAACCTCATTGGACAGTGCGCTGAGTGGGCTTGCAGTCCAGAATGATTTGTGTGCAAGCCTGGACAACATTGTCCAAAGCTACAGAGGATCCTCCGCCCGTTTCGTAAGTTCACCATCGATAAATACCTCTAATATTGCAATCATCCACTAACAAACACCAAAAATCCAAGGCCCCCTCTCCGGCAATTCTGGCAACCTCAGTCTCCTCGCCAACACCCTCTCCGAGAGCAAATGGCTTGTCGACACCCTCTCAAACACCAACTTCTACGACATGCAGGGCATCATGAGTAACATCTTCTACGGCCTCATGATCCCACAATCCTGAACAAAACCGCCACAGCCCATCCAGCCATCATCATGCAGGAAGGCGGCGGCAATCAGACAAACCCAACCGCTGGGATGGGCGCCGACTCTGGCGGCTCGACAATGCTCAGCGATAGCGACGCTGTAAAGAGCTGCGCCTGCAGCGTCGCGCCGGGAAAGACCTTCTACGTAGTCGCTGTCCCTGACTGCCAGAAGGAACGCAAAGAGAGATCACACTCCACACCCAACAATGGGCGACGTACTCGAGGAACGAATGACTCCTCCGCCGCCACCTGGACCATGCGCACAACCCAACGACATCTTCCAACTCCTACCAGGCGGCGACCCGGGCACTCCCGACCGTAAACAATGGGGCGCTGTGAAGCTCGACGACATGGTTGCCACGTACGCTCTCTCCTCCCCTTCCACCGGCTCATGTCCGTGTAACAAGCTCACTTATCTCCTCGTCTCCCAGCGCATATGCCGCCTACGAACTCAACAACAACAACGCCAACGGCTACGTCACGCCCGCAGCCGACGAAGCAACCGTCCTGACCAGAAGTGATGCTGTGGACAGTGATATCTTTCAGTACAGTTTAACAATATCGAATGTCTTTTTAAATTTCTGTCTGCTGTGAGGTCAAGCAGACAGACATTGATCAATTAACACTATCATATATAATAAAAAAATTGATGTTTAATAAGCGGAGTCATGATGATTTCCCTCCAGTTTTATTCCTATAATTAGTGTTGTTAAACATACATAATTCGGTATGATAGAACATACTGTAGAGAGTTTAATGAATGTGAGGGTAGTTACTTTCTTGAATATCTCTCGTGGTTTTGTGATGAAAGGTGCCTTATCTTTATAAACAGTCACATCTTTCAGGATGATTTAAGGACCCCTGATATCTTTTCGATTCTCATCTGCCGTGATTTCAGGCAGGCGTTGACTAATCGATGTCGTTATGAGGGCTTGGTGTTTAATAGGCTGAGTGATGGCTCGATTTTATCCGTGCAACTAGGTATTGGACATACGCGATTCGGTATGGTAGGATACATTATATTATACGAAGCTTTTGTAGACCCGGGGGTAGTTGCTCCCTTCGATATCTCCCGACAACTATGTGCTCTACATTGTAGCAGGTGCTATCCTTGAGATAGGCAACGGGGACGTTTGCTTGATACGGCCATGTATCTTAGCTCAGCATTGGGGTTTCAGTTTCACGACGGATATCAGGGAGCGATACCAGGGGTTCCGAAAAACATTGCTATGGTATTGTGTGCGCCAAGTATCCAAGTTCAGTGCAATCCGTGATAACGCCAAACACCCCGCAATGCCGCGAAATGGAAACTCGTTATGCAGCGCGAGAAGTAACACCTACTCCTCGCCAAGAATGTCTTCAGGTCGTAAGAATCTCTTCGTCGCCTCCTCGCTCATTTCCTCACCTTCCCCCACACCCTCCCATCTCCTAGCCCGCCTCTTCCCACCAAGCCGGTTCTTAATCAGGCAATCCTCATCCGGGCCTCCTTGACACACCTTCTTCCTCCCCAAGTTCTTGAAGCGCGGTCCCAAAGGCCCGCCGACGTAGTGATACTGGCCGGCGAAACGGTACTGTCTGCGGTCGCTGAGCGGGTAGTATTTATCGCCCCAGCGGCCCGCGAAGTAGAACCATTCTGTTGGGGCGTGAGGGGTTATGGTCGAGGAACGGAGCGTGTCGTTGAGATAGTCGTATGTGTAGGTGTGGGAGTTCAGGAGCGGATCCCAGAGCGGACCGCGGTCGGTCTCGTCGTGGAGGAGACCTAAGGGTAGGACGTAGGGGTGCCGGCCAGGGGTCGCGTACATGGCATGTGTGCCTGTGGCGGAGTAGATGACAGGCTAGAGGTGCGAAGGTCAGGATGTTATTCTTGAAAGTGGGAGAAAGTGAGCGAGCCTTACTCGCTTGCCGATCTTCTCCACAGCCTCGTAGGTGTAAGCTTCACCGAACGAGTGCTCGCTGATGAACACGGCTCTGGGCTTGCCATGGTGGAATCGCACAAGGGAGTGCTCCCAGTCTCCTACGTGGTTGCCAAATCGCACATTGAGGACTACGTTGCCGAGATTGAAGCTGTAGAAATAGAACCAAAAAGCATCGACGACGCCATGCCCTTTGTCTACGACAACAAGAACAGCAGGCGCATCGCTTCGGCCACCTCTTATCCGCTTCTGCGATTTTTGTTCGATTACCCTGCTTCGTATCTCGTCCGGCAGCTGCTCGTATCCAACGGTTTCGGGCGGGGCAGGAACAGAGCCAACAGTGGGGTTTGGTCGTTCTCCGCCCTGCTCCCGAAAGCTCCCCTCTCCAACCTCGGACCAGTCTTTTCTTGCATCGTCAGTCTCTTCGGGTGAGGGACCATCTATTCGTCCATCCCATTCAGCCCAGGCTACCTCGTCCTCATCTTCAACGCCTGAATCGGGTGGGCTTTTTGGGATGTTCTTCTCTCCCCCAAGCCAGTCCGGCCTTTCTTCCACATTGTCATCACTGGTCAAATACACAAACCTCCCTTGCTTCCATTGATTCAATTCATCTAGGTTCGTAAGATTTGGGTGCTCCGATCGCGCTTGTAAAGGGGTGTAATTGAGGTGAGGTGTTGTATGGATCAGATGCTCTGCGATGTCGCATGGCCAGAATTGTTCACCAGAATACAGGTGTACAAGAGGCGCATAATCAAACACGTATTTAGGTATCTCGCGTAGTACGCGCTCATCGTCGGACCAATCCTCCGGTCTACTCTTCCCTTTTGTCCAAGCTGAGAGCCATTCCTCGTCATGTTGTAACGGTTCTTGTGCTTTGCGTTGTGTATGTCCCCCAAACCAGACCTGGCTTCGAAGGTGGCCAGCACCGCAAATACCGAACCACTGACAAGCCTTGCGATCGAGCCATGAGTGGGACGTAGCGATCCAGCGCGCTTCCTCCCGGCCCTCTTCGGCGCCGGCGACACCTAGATTGGCATGGTGGTAAAGCTCGTTTAATGTGATGTAGCCCAGCAAAGTCGAGACGACTGCGAGGAAAGCTCGCTTCTTCACGGCCATTGGCTCTTGGGAAATTGATACTGTTTCAGAGAAATCCGATATATCGACGAGATCGGTTGAGGGTGAGGGCGTTTCATTGTGGGGTATTTCTGGGTTTTCTGGTACTCGCTCGCCGTTTCGTGATATCTGTCCTGTTGGTGTTGTTGGAAGCTGAGGCGCAGCCTCGACAGCCAGGATCTCGATGATGTTGGGCGGAACATCTTCATTGGCCTGGAAAGTCTTTGGAATTACAGCTACGGAGGGTACCGTAAACGCAGCGGAAGAAGTTCGTATCGAATAGGTGGTGGAAGGTAGCAGCGGCGCCTGACCGCCATGGTGTGCTAGGGCTAACACTACATGAAGAACAAAGGCTAGGATCAGTAATGGTGTGCAGAGACGCCTAATCGTATTCATCAATCTTTCAGGAAGCCAGGTTGAGCGAAAATGGTCCCGGCATTAAGTGATTGCGATCACATAACCGGCGTGTGCGTCGTAGTGCAACCCGTCTGACGATTCAGCGATTACGTGGGACAGGATCACCGAGCTAGTGGTATGCCGGTGGACAAAGCTTGACTTGCCAAGATCTTGGCCAGCAGCGGAAGACGCGGAGGTGTAAAGCTTGAATATCAGTGGTGAAGAACTTACTGATTGAGCAAAGTACTTCGGAGAGTTAGTCCAAATAATAACCCCGTGAACTAATTTCGCACCACCTCAAGTCAAGGGAGGAATCCAGCTGGTAGATGAAATATTGTTCGATTCCGGTAGGATACTGTACGTGAGTATCATTTTTTGCTTCTCTTGGTTCACAAGACGCTACCCCACAAGGCAAGTCCCCGCTGCCAGGAACGGGGTGCCGAAGACCGGATTTCTTATTGTCGGCCGCACTCCGGGCCATATGAGTTTTAGGAAGACATAGAGGAATACCTAAAGACGAATCCTCGTACGTTGAAATAACGTAATCAAGTTTTGGTCCGGCTGCAGAACCAACCCATCGACGCAATGGTGCAGCTCAGCAATGTGCAAAAGAAGCTGACTTTGTATGGGTGGACATAGATCTTAGCCTACTATGTCTCAATGGCGCCCGAGGGTGCCATCTACGAACCTCTAGCTCCTGCAGAAGCTGAGGATGAATCGGACTGGGAGTATGAATATCACGAAACGGAAACTGAGGTACAGGAGCAACTCTACGTCGCGATCTTTTTGGACTGACCACTCTCTGTATTGTGAAAGTCCTTCTATGTTACGCTCGACCTCTCCTCGACCATTGGTCCTATTAGACCCAAGAAGAAGCCGAAACTGCAAACTACTACTGTATCGACGCCAGCTACACAAGCGACTGCAGCTCAGCCCGTGCAATCTGCTGATGCGACACCAGACCCCTCGCAACCCAATCCCACTCCTCAGATCAATCAGAAGAGTACAGAGCCTTCAGCTGAAGAAGACGACGAGGCACTTGGGGATACACGCATACAAATCCTTGAACTGCACACCCCCAACCCCATTATCTCTTACCGGAACCACATTTACGACTGTCATTGGGCTTCCACTATCGGCACGGACTTGCTGATCACAGCATCTAATCCCGAGTCCGACCTCCCAAAGCTAAAAGAAGGGCAGGGGTATGACATACTTGCCGCAAGCTCCATCAAAATCATCGGTCAGAGCGCACAGTTGATGCCAAGGCAAGATGTGAGAGTTTTAAGGAATACGGCATCAGACGAGGTAGCGGATGAAGAGGTAGACCAAAGTGGTGTGATAATACCGGTGGGACCGGCAGCAACAAAAGCCAGGCAGAACCAAGCTAGGTTCTTGGAGCGATTGATCAAGGTCAAGCAGGCGAAGGGAGAGCAAGACAGTGTGACTGTCCACAGTCAAAAACGGATGACAAACTCTGGATGGCGTGCGCAACAGAACCAGAGGAAGGCAGAGGAGGAGGCGGAGAGGGAAGATCTAAGGAGATTAGCGGCTGAGGGTGATGAGACTGCGAGAAGGAGATTGGAAGAGATGGAAACGCAACTCATCGAAGAGGAAGCCAGCGAGGAACCAGAGGCAACTTTGACGAGCACGGGCAGGGGGAGAGGTAGGGGAAGAGGCAGGGCCAGGGGCACGGTCGGGAGAAGAAGTGGCCGGCCGTATGCAAGAGCTACTGGAGGTCTATTCAGAGATTACAGACCTGTGGAGGGAGATGAGGAGGGAGCCGACATCAGGGGCGCGCCAACCACAACTCCTCAGAATTGGGATGCGCTGGGAGCTATAAGCCCAAATAATGCAAACACAGCGACTGCTAGTACTAGTGAGACTGCTGGTCGACCGGACTCAGCGATGCCAGATGCTCCGACCTGAACATCCTCCGTCGATCTTAGTGCAGCTTGTTGCGCTGTTTCTTCGGATACCAAGGCTTTGCAAGGCGTATGGCTTATATTGGGGTTTCTCGATTTGTGCTATACCCTATTCATCTCTACGAGCTTCAGCAAGATGGTAGAAAAGGAACTTTAGATCAAATAAGAGGAGCACAATAATCGTTTCCTGGTTTCTTAGCACGTTTAGCGGTTTCCACAAAAAAAAAGTACTTTACGAAGTCCTCCCGTTCACCCAGCAAAGTAGATATGTTCAATTTCACAAAATGCACTCCACCAATCACAGCCCTACGCAGTCCGCTGACATCAGCATACCTCGGCTCAATTGCATCGAACGCTCTCTACCTACTCCACAACCCCCAATATAACAACAACAGCAACAACAACAACAACCTCCTTCTCTTCCACTTGCTCAAACAATCACCCCACCTTTCCCCCGCCCTTTCATTCTCCTTTGTCTTCCAACCTCTCCCAACACCCACCGCAATCCTCTCCCCCCAGTCCCCGGACATCTCCCCGGCACTTCCCCCACCAACCGAAATCAAAACATGTCCAAACCCATCTCCCCCTCCGAAGTCGCCTCCCACTCCACGCCCGAAAGCCTGTACATAATCATCGACAACGCCGTCTACGACCTAACCTCCTTCATCGACGAACACCCCGGAGGAGCGAAGATTCTGAAGAGAGTGGGCGGGAAGGATGCTAGTAAGCAGTTTTGGAAGGTATGTCTTCTTCTTTTTTTGTTTGATTTTGGTGGGGGTTTTGATGAAGGGACGAAGAGAGTGGGGGAGGGGGACAGGAGGGGGAGAGGGGTCGAAGGGGAGTGTGCGAAGGTTGGGGCTGATGATGCGGGGTGTAGTATCATAACGAGAGCGTGCTGAGGAAGTATGAGGAGAGGTTGAAGATTGGGAGGGTGGATGAGAAGGCGAAGTTGTGATTTGCGAGGGGCGTTTGGGAGGAGGGGCTGTGGGGGGTTGGCGCTGCGTCGAGGTGGGAAATGCGACGTTTGGAGAGTGGTGGTTGGTGGAGTATGGGCTTGGATATAGAGTGGGTTGTGTGCGGTGGTTAGATGTATATATTGAGGAGAGCTATTGGGGCGGTCCTTGCGTGCGGAGATGTCTTCGCGCACGGTAGATGCTCAAGGATGTTGGATTGGTCGTTGAGGTGCGACAGCTGATGGAAATGTCTATATTACTCCCGCTTAAGCATCTATAGTGTCCTCCCTAAGAACGCTGCAACGATGATACAATGTTGTTCAGATGCCAAAGAACGCAACTACAGCTCGTCGTGGCCTTTAGGTGTAGGCCTCCCGCTATCCTTGCCTAGGTCCACTCCCTTCTTCTTCCGCCACTTGTCCCAGAGAGTGCAGAAGTCTTTCTCCATCGGTTTCTCCATCTGATCGGGAAGTACAACATTGTACTCCACATGAAGCGCGCCGAACTCTCCATGGACATCGTTGTGCTCATGATGCCATATTGGCATGCCCTCAGCTTTTATCATCTCCACAGCATTGGGCTGAATCACCTCGCCCCTTTTTCTGGATAATCGTACGACATGCCCGTCAAGGTGTGTAATGTTCCTCGTCCAATCTCCCATCCATGCTTCCCGCAAACTCAGCACTTCCTTCCAGAATAGATTCTCTCCCTTTCTCCTGAAAAACGTGCCATCCGTCCTCTCCTCGTCACTACTCCCTAATGCCGCCTCTTGCTCTGCCAGTTGCACCACCAAATCACCAGCAACCCAATCCGGACTCTCATCCGCCTCATTCTCGTACACAATCCTCTCCCCTTTTGGTATCCCCTTCTCCACACTCAACGAATGCGTCGCTACCTTCCTCACCACTCTGGTTCCCGCACAGACCTTACACGGATGCTTGATGCTTTTTCCCTTTCCTCCGCAAACATCACACCCCATCTGCACCTGCTGGAAGATCCCCGGCGCAAGCATATGCTTCTGCACCACCATCCCCCGTCCCCCACACTTCCCACATGTCTCCACTTCTCCATCTGCACTCCCACTCCCCTCGCATTCCTCACAGATCTGCTGTTTCTCCACGCTAAACTCCGTCTCACGCCCGTTGTAGAAGTCTCGCAGCGGCAAGAGCACGCGCACTTCCATGGCCGGACCCCGGCGCTGGCCGCCACCATGTCCGAAGTGGCCGCCTCCACCGAAGAAGCGTGAGAAGAGGTCGAAGGGGTCGTGGTGGCGGGCTTGGCCGCCTTGTTTGTGTTGGTTGAGGCCGTCGTGCCCGTATTGATCGTAGATGCGGCGTGTTTCCGCGGTGGAGAGGGCGTCGTAGGCTTCTGCTATTTCGACGAATTTGTGATGGGCGGAGTCGTTGCCCCTGGAAGATGGGGAGTATTAGCTCAGTCTGCGAACAATTGCCCAGACTGAGAGATTGTCAAACATGGAGACGTACGGATTTTTGTCCGGATGGTACTTCTTGCTTAGTGTCCGATATGCGCGCTTGATGTCTCTATCCGAAGCTGATTTGTCGATGTCTAAGAGCTTGTAGTAATCTTCTGCACATAACGCTAGTGGGAGGACGCAGAATAGTAGCAACGCCAGGGAGAGAAGCATCTTTGCGCCGCTATCAATGGTGTTGACACCAGGCGACAAGGCGCCTCCAAGCGAACTTGGATGACTCTCCAGTAAGCAGACGCACTTATTTCGTATGCTAATGTATTGAAAGGCCGGAAGTATGTTTCATCGATAGTGAGTGCTGAGGTTGGAGATCTTTGAATTATTTCCGCCAGGTGGCCCAATCGCCGGAGCTTGGACCAACGCGCTTGCAGCCGTCTCATGAATAGGGCGTGACTAAGCAGATAACGAACTTCGTGCATCTTCCAACTGCGCACGCAGTCTTTGTTAGGTGCGTCATGCCGTCTGTTTGTGCCAACCTGCGCAGGAGAAGTCCATATTTATAGTCCCCAGGCACAAAGGACTCTTCAATGGGACGGTAACATAGTACTGGCTACATGTCACCCAGGTGTGTCGAAAGGCTTACCTCACAACCATCCCGTCTCAGGTTCTGTCAAATGTCACGGCGTTCTAATATCGGACGAAGCATGTGCCAGGCCTTCTTGCAACTCGTATCTCGCTCTAGCAGTGCGTCGTCTACACTCTCTTAGAGCGGCGCGGCGCCATTGGGTGTTGGTCCTGATGCTGGTTTGGCCTGGGTTTGCTCGATGTGGGTTAGCCTATATGGCTCGCTCGCCTCCTTTGATATTCTACTCAATTTCTCTGGCATCTTCTGCGCTTCATTCTTCAAAGAGTATGTATTTCTGTAACGTGTGCATTGCTTTCCTCTCAATTGACCTCAATTTGCGGGCAGAGTCTATACTTGATGGTATACACTCGTCTACTGGTTACTCAGTGTGCGCTGGTCATAGGTTGACACAGTATTTTGAAATGTCCCGGTTCATTGCTAAATACATCTGGTGCTAGCAGTAGTTCATCAGCTATCCAGAGGTTCAGAGCTCGCATTTGGCGGTCCGGACCAGAGTATTATCAGTTCATATTATGGTCGGTTCAAACGGTTATCCGTCTTACTCTCTGCGTCTTAGACTTCTAGCATGCACCAAACCATACACAGAGCTACTATCGACCTGGCCAGGAACAGTCAAGCTTTGCCGAACGAGTGGTACACGACTCTCGGTGACTGTCACATATCTGGGCCTTTCTTTTCGTCAAACGATCTCTGTCATGTCTTCGAACCCTGAAGCTTTCCGGTCTTAGCATTTCACTCATTCTTGCAGAGCACATTCACAGCCAGCGTTTCACTGTAGTCCAGAAGGTTGTTGGTCATATATTAACTACCACCATTCATATGTTCGGGATCCTGCCATGACTGGGTAAGATATAAAACCATGATCAAGAGCTGGCGAGATACGTATGCTGAGGTACTCAGCTACAAAACTCCAAGGCCCTCGTCGATCGTTTCGACTTGATGGATCGAAAGCCTGAAACATGCCTGTCATTGGGCTGGAAGCCTCCAGGGCCGGATTCATCGAACACAATCTGGTTTGCTCTGCTCATTGCTGATCAGGTAAGTATACTCAAACACCTAAAGCTCTCCATCCCATATCAACGTCCACGATCATGGATAAACAGCTGTCATTGCCTACCCGCAAGCTCATTATCATTCTTCAACGCTCGTAGCACCCATACATTCTCATCATACATGGGCTAACCTAGTCCTAACAACGTAGATCACGGATGCCCGCGATCTCGTCAATCTAACCCGCACATCTAGAGCACACTACGATGCTCTCATTAAGACAGTCTATCGAACGATTCACTTCTATTTTAGTGATGATGCTGTGAAGTCACGGCGCCATTACTTGGCCTCATGCCCAGGAGACATTCCATCACATCTTTTATCTTGGTCTTCTACGGAAGTCATGGCGAGGTCTTGGCTCGATGATCGCCTTGTGGGCCGCGCCAAATATATCACTTGCCAGGAAAAGAAGCGTAGCAAGTACACTTCTGTCTTTCGCTTGTCTGGATCTTACCCTTCCACCGCTTGGGGTCAGCTCTGGGATGAAGATGTCCAACCTCCGGATCCCTGGAAAATACAATTCGGCCGACTCAGCGATTTGATTAACCTCCAAGAATACAGGGCCGATGTGGACTGGCGACTTGCCGACATGAACCAGGTGGTCCAACTCCCATACTTTCTGAAGTCGCTCACTGTGCCAATCAGATATCCAGGGGATTGCGCAATACTCGGAAGAGAATTGAAGAGACTCAAGAGACTGGAATCTTTGACCGTCTTAAGTCTTCCCATCTTGGACAGATTTGTCGATGCTTTTCCACAGCTCGCTGAAGGACTCGCAGCTCGAGCTGCAAGTCTTCGCTCTCTGGCGATAGAGTTGACTGCTCATAGCCGACCCTACAGCTGGGATACGGATGATTTTGTAGTCCCAGAACTGGAAGAGATGGACAAATATTTCAGGGCACTCTTTCCAACGCCGGTCAAGGACGATAAGAGCACACGCGGAATTCCCCTTTTCTGTTGGGATCGAGACGAATCGCCACAAAGGGACACCGTTTTTCAGCTTACCTACCTTGGGCTTCAACATTTCGGTATACCGTTCAATGCTTTCCGAGATATATTTAGCAAAGAACACATCAAGGATCTTTGTCTGCCAAACTGTAAGGCAGACGCGGAGGTCTGGAATGATATGATGGGCTCGGTCAGCCTTCGAAGCCTTACGCAAATCGACTACGACCTCCTCACCCCACAATTAGTCGCCTTTCTTGGCTCTCAAAAGAACCTTGAAACTTTGACCTTCTCAAAGCCGCTTCCGGACCGACAGCTTCTAGGCGTCGAGAGTCTGGGACCGGGCACCAGTCTTTGGTACCAGACAGAAATCATCAATGCGGGGAAGCCCCAGCACCAGGGCTTGGCACATCTGAGTAAGATCGCTCTAAGGAATATTTCGAACCTTAAGAGTCTCTCCATCCCAGCAGATATGTACGATATCTCCTGTCGAGACCTACACGATCTGTGCTATGCCTTTCCTAAACTTGAACGTGTCGAACTTGCGCTGAACTATGATGACCTGGTAAGCCCCAACCCTTGCTCCTTCCCGAAATCCTAGCGAGACATGTTCGATCTAAATAAGACCTCTTTTAGGCCCTTTTGCAAAGCTTCAGGGATTGCTTCCTCCGCCTGCATCCCCATCTCCGTAAAGTCACGTTCCTGTCCTGTAGATGCAAGGACCCGCTTCATCTACTTCGATACCGAAAACAACTAAGCCAGCCTAGTCCATTCTGCCAAGGCATCAGATATCTGCGCTACTTCCTTCTCAACGGAGAACGTCAAACATACTATGAGGCCCAGGCCGACCCCCAGACCGGTATTTACCCGCAACGTATGAAGCTGGAGGGGGAAGATGGGACCGAGATCTTTGATGAGGAGAGGACACCGATGATTTATCCGCCGCCGAGACCGAGGTGGGAGATCGAAGATGAGTACAATAATAAGAGAATGTAGAAGGAGATATATGAAATCCTATGATGGGTGATTAAGAACTGTATTGAGTCATGGGCAAGGATTTGCGAAGGGCAGGAGTGCAGCTAGATTAAACCGTGATAAATAAGGAGGACTTTCTCAACAGGTTAGAGTTGGAAATAGAGGCAATTGAACTTCGCATGAACTTATATAAGTACGAAGTACCTCACAAACATCAAATCCTAAGCCTGCAAAGGCGCGTAACCCTTGATTCATTATATTGCCTGCACATGTAGTCTCACATCAGAGTGTCTTTTCCGACACGTCACTCCAACTACTATACTGTACGATGAAGCAGAGCTTCAATTACATGTGTTGGCTCCTGAACAACAAAACTAACATTGCGATGCTCCGTTTCGTCTGACGTCGACATTCCTGGACAAAAAAGATGATGTGACCCGTGGTCAATGGCATATCCTCAATTGTTGAGCCAGGCTAAGTCTAAGATCACCATCTTTCTCCTTAAGCCCGAGGGCCACTCCGGTCATCAGCGCGGGCATTTTCTACATGTTGGTAAAGCCACGTTGTACTTGTACTGTAGCCACACATCGTGCATATTTTGCGCCACAAGCACATCTGTGTTATGAAAGCGCGTGCAAAGAAGATCTTGTACAACGCATAACCTGCTTGGCGCAACCTTCAATTCACCAACCGTGCCTCGTTTTCAGAGTCAAGAGTAGGTATGGTACTCGTACTGGTTGTAGTACAGTAGCTGGAGGGAGCACCTTACTTCCTTTACTGTTGGGCCGACGGATGGCCCTCACTTAGCTTGACTCCTCTATCTAAGGACCCGCGAACCTCGAGTGATATCCATTATGGATTCTTCCGAGGACAAAAGCTTCCATTTCGTCACTGGTCAGCCTGAGTCTCGAGAGCCAGCCAGGAGTGATACTGGAGCCGGTTCGTGCACTCGTGTGGCCACAGAAGATGGAACGGTTCCACAGCCCTCACCTTCAGTACAGTCTACGAAGAAGAAGACGACGACGATAGCATCTCATACATCGGTGCCGACATCTACGACGAACTCCACTAAACCTTCACGTGAAACCTCCCCGTTACGGCCACCATCAAAACCAGGGATTTCATCAACTGCGCAAGCCCCACGTTCACGCAAGAACAGCCAAGACTTCAGTCCAAATCGTGCACCAAGCGGTCCTGGCCCCAACATACCCTCGGTACCTTCCGCTGCCGCGGTGCAAAGGGCCCTCTCTGCGTTTGGTACACCTCAGCTACCAAATCCTGCGGCATTAGAGCCATCTGTCGAGACACCGAGACCTCAGAAAGCTAGGAGGTCAGGCCCTGGGGAGAATACGCCGCATTGGCCCGCATCACCGAGACTGAAGTCGCCTCCACCGTTGGCAACTTCCACAAGACCATTAGTGTTCTCGCCACGCAAGTCAGACCAAGAAGCTCTGACACCGAGCATCTTTGTCGAACGCCCTACACCATCGTCAATGTCACTTACAGAAAGTTCAGCAATCACGACGGATATCGAGAGCGAAGATACAACGCCACATTCGGGGATGCGGACACCGGCGCGAGGGGTCAGTGGCACGGGGTCGATACTTGAGACGGTGCAAGAAAGCAGTCTCCCAGCAACACCAGCGATTGGCACTGTGCAAGGGCCATCGAACAGCAAGCCCTCGGCCGATGCTAGACCAGAGCCGATCGCTGAGAACCCGATGGAGGAGGCGTTTGCCCGATCCGCACAGGCCGTCCCGGAGAGTGGCAGCGAAAGTGGGGGTAACAAGAGTGGGAGCGCGAACACTAACAACAAAGGTCGCAGGAAGTCAGCCATAGCCAGCAACTCCGCACGGCCAAATACGGTTCTTCCCAGGAAATCCTTCACGCATCTGAACTCGACTCGAGGCAAAGTAGGAAGTGAGGGATCGGTTAGGAATATGACTGTTGAAACCGAGACTGTTAGCTCGATACCTCAAGTCGCTGTTGGCGGAGGTGCCGGAGAGCGTGGTATGCCTGGGAGGCCTGATACTGTGGGTAGTCTACGGCTGAAACCAAGCGCGGAAACTATCAGGCCGAAGAAAGAGAAGAAGAAGGTTGTGCGCAAAACGCCTTCCATCAATTCTGGGACTGGTGGGTCTCTATCTAGACGTTTCCCTCAATCTCATCATCATCATCTATTCATCAGAGCTGCATCCCCAGACCAGACATCTTCAGCTTCTGCCACTTCCCCAGAGACATCCTCTGGCTACATGCAAGATCAGTCATTTCTTTCTTCAAGTTTGCGGTCAAGCATCCGTGGAGATTCCGTACCACGCGGCAGAAGCGTGGACTTGTCGTTGTCTCGACCCATACCCAGAATGAGACAATCCATTACAGTACTGACAGGTTCTCTATTGGGATCAGCATCCTCGAAAGCGGACATCTTCGAAGCGAAGGTTGCTAGTGCGGTCGATGAAGCCAATTCATCTGATTCGGAAGAAACCTTTGTCTACGAGTCCAACCCTGCGGATCCCCACCCTCCCCGGTCCAACCGCTTTCATTCAAGAACACCAAGTACAACGTCGATAGCTAGTCAAGCGGATCAGTATGGTGGCAGGTCTAGGCAAAGCTTCGTAGATGGCCATCAGAGTATAGCTGGGAAGAAGAGTATGAAATTTGCCAGTAATGCTTACTATAGCAGTGGTCTCGAAGGTGAAATTGCGGAGCATGGTGGCCGTGGTGGACCAGCTGGAAGTGGACGAGCGAACGGAGGTGTTGCAGCCCATCATCATCATCATCACCATCATCATATTGGGCGGTACGGACGTGGCGGTGGGGGTCACACATCACTCTTTGATACCGAGTCTCCCTTCCCGCACGCTGCTAGACCGCTACGGACCACAGCCGGAAATAACACTCGGCTTTCTGAAAGGCCCTCGAGTCCGCGGAATCCACACGCTCTTCGTCTAGCTGGAACGTCGAAGAAGTCCAACGAGGTCTCTACGTATGACATGGAGGATGACGGTGCAGATGACGAACGAACCCCTCTGTTCAATTCTGTGAGATCCAATCGAACTCGCGGCGGCCGTAGACCGAACAGCGGAAGCATACTCCAATCCGTGTATAACGAAGAGAAAGAACGAGGGTGCTGTGGGCGTGCTGCCGGATGGATATTGCTTACAGCCTTGGTACTTTTACTCATCTCTGCAGTTGTCGGTGGGTTACTTGGGTTCAGCAAATCACTACACGATGTGTACGTGAAAGACATTCAGAATGTCCTGGCTTCGGAACAGGAGATCATGCTTGATCTCCATGTCCATGCCATCAACTCGAACTTGATCGCAATACAGATCAGCGATTTGGATGTCAACATCTTCGCCAAAAGTAAGCACGTCGTTACGAACGCACTCTGGAGGAACGGCCATGTTCTGCCGTCCTCTTACCAAGAGAAACGTAGGAGGCGTAGTCCTGGGCTGACTCCATCGAGCGTGAAACCCTCGCCAGTGGGCACGTCCCTCGAAGATCATGCTACCGATGGCATTGATGAAGGCAATGACCCTATCGAGGATCCAGAAGGGGACTCACAAACTATGCTCTTGGGTCGTATCTTTGAGTTTGACTCCCCCTTGATCTTCGAGGCTTCTCCTTTGAGACATCGCTCGCTGTCGTCGGTGGGTGAATTACGCCTTGCGAAACCTGGCAACAAGACCGAAGAAGGTGGTACTGAGAGGTGGGAGAAGGTTCTTCAGTATCCTTTCGAGCTTATAGTTAGAGGGGTGTTGAAGTATCAGCTTCCATTGAGTTCCAAGGTTAGGACTGCGTCTATCGGCGCTAGCGTCATCGTGCACCCTGACGAAGGGGTGGATGACACGGGGAATATGAGACTCTCGAAGATATATGCCTCATATCCCGCCGGGAGTAATGTGGTCCTTCATAGAGCTGAGCAGCATGGTTACAAATTGCTTAGATTCAATGCTTGACGCGTTTATCTTAACGACTCCCTTCTACGGGCACTACGATTTCCTTAACTTTGGTGCATTCAGCGGGCAGGAGTAAGTCTTGGAATAGCATACGAGTGAGTCAGAGTACTGCATCTGGGGAAGAACGGAGTCTAGTGGACCGGCGTTCTTTGCAAGAAGACCAATCTTGCTTTCTCTTGCGCTTCGGCAAGTCCCTCGATGTTGCAAAGGAATATTGTGTCGGAACATGGGACGGAGTAAAGCCAAGGCATACACTGTATTCAATACCTATTCAATGAGCATAGCAGTCAGTCGCTGCCTTCCCCACTGTCTGTCGAGTTGAGATGTAATCCCCACAGCAGCGCTATAGACCCCTACCACCTTACGCTCCGTCAAAATCACGGTTTCTTCAGCGAACTCAACAATGCTCATATCGATTACTCAAAATAGTTGGTTATATCAATCATCAGTAAGACCCTGCAAGTGCCCTATTGACCAATCGCTAAGAATTACAGCTGTGCATCGACGTTCTGGCCTCGACCGTGACAACGAGGCTGAGGACCACTTTCACAGAGAACTGCAGTTTCCGCACAGCCACAACACCATGGCTTTCTTGAAAATCATCATCGCAGGTTGCTTTCAGAGCAACACGCAACAATGTCGTTCGGCTTTTCTGCAGGTGACTTCCTTGCTGCCGGCAAGCTCATTGCCTCTGTCATCTCCAGCCTTCCTTCCGTCGGCGGCTCCGCGTCCGAGTATCAAGAGCTCGAGCGCGAGCTTCACGGTCTGCAACGAGCCCTGAGCGAGATCGAACACCTTAGGGGAACCCCAGATCAACAGATTTCTATTAACGCTATCAAGTGTGCCGCGCTTAATTGCCAGTTTGTGCTAGAAGAATTCGCGGGGAAGGTCACGAAGTATGAGAAAAGCCTTGGTTCTGGGGAATTGGTCGGGAAGTTGAGGGGATTGGAGAGGAAGGTAAGATGGAGGCTTGAGATGAAGGATACGGTCATGAAGTTGAGGGCGTACTTGATCGCGCATGTTGGGAGTATAAACATGCGGTTGATGACGCAAGGGCTGTATGCCTAAAAGCTTCCGAATTGGGGTAATGGAGCTCACAAGGGGCAGAAAATCGGAAATCCTCGCTGCAGATCGGGCACAGGATATTCAGACCAGTCTTGAACGACAGCTTGACGATTCTCACCAAGCTATATCCGCTGTGCGGACCAGGGTAGCAGCACAAGACGCTGTCATTCAAGGAACGAGAATGATGCTTATGAGGGTCTACAGACTTATCATGAACGAAGTCGTACCGCAGCTGAAAACCATGGTTGATATTGCAACGAAGGTCTGGGCTTCGAATCTCCAGATCCATAGCATCATCGTACAATCGCAACACGCCTGCCTCGTCCGGATTTACGTCACACATGGTTCCAAGAACCGGCTCGACTGGAAGATCCCGTTGGACGCATCATTCCCATACCCTCCGAGTATAACTATAGCAAGATAGAAGCTATCATAAGGGACCAGTTCAAGGAGGGCCCTGGCAAACAGATGGTGCTCTCCGGAGCGTACGAGGTTTTCAATGCTAAGAACAGCAACCAAGTGATCTCACGCACTGATTGGACGGGCTTGTTACCTGGCATGAGCATTACTATGGCCGTCATCATCAAACAGCGGCATCGTGAGGCAGTTTGTCACGACCTAGCTGCAGTTCCAGGATTTATGTTGAAGCTCAAGGTGGCGGTAACCTCTGGTACATGCACACGGTGTCTGTATTAGCTCATGTTTGATTCAGTTCTCATGTCAGTGCCGGTCCGAATGCCACGTCTGGTTCCGACACGCTCTTAGGAAGCGCAAACGGCTGCCTGTATCTGAATTGCAGGGTGAAGATGCCCAGTATCCGGTCAACGAAGCTTTAAGTGCGAAAAGACAGAAGAAGGAGGATATAGCCTCTGGTGGACCGAGCACGTTCGACTACAATGCTCATCGAACGGACATGGAGGCTTTTAAAAACATCCATGTCAATCTAGCCGAGCCTTTAAAGCAGACGCTTCGATCCTCGGCGGACTCGTTTGCAGACAAGGTCCATGGTCTGACTGCGAAGATTGGTACCTCTACCAGTTCGTTAGCATCTTTGGATCGTGCGATTGGGGGCGCATCTCTCAATATGCTGCGACTCGATCACCAACGCAGTGTTCAGTGCGGTCGGAATACCTTCATGGCTACGCAACCCAACCGGAGAGTCAACGGACCGGAAGTACTCGAGATTGCAAAGGTTGCTTCCAAGTCGAAGAGCGTTACGCGGTCTGCCGGTGTTTATTCCGTCGACACAATATCGACCTTTGCGAGGCGTATGGCCAGAGAGGTCACCACATTCAAGAGAAAATAGTCCTAATCGGCTACGCGTGTTCCTTCCACTCTGCGCAGCCTGTTGAGGGTGATCAGACCAAAGCCCCGTACGACTTTGTGGAGCCAAATACTAAATTTGGTGACTTCACTGAGAACGACAAATCCATCTAAGCACAGCCAGCGGACAGTAACGCTTCTTCATCCAGTACCCATCGCTTTCTGTACGGACATGGAATTTCACCGGATCCACCATTGACTCCACATCTCCAGTTCCCCGTGGTGGAGTTGAGCAGACAGATCATCATCCCAGAGGAGGCAGCTACGAGCCAAGGGAACTGGATCGGCAAGAACTTAAGATAAGGGAAGTTGGAGATCCTGGGTCTCGAGTCGGTGATATAGCTGATGCAACTGATACCCAACTTCCTGCCGCGGATGGACTTTTTCAAACATCAACAGCGCTTGATTGAGGAAGTCATGAAAGAGTGTTATCGAAAAGCTGGAATATAGATACGTTGAGCATATTTCAAGAAGTGCTATGGATTATGAAGAGTCACTGCCCAAAGAATTGCGGATGTACTTTTTGTAAAGAGAGAGCTCGCTGACTCTGAACGTTGAGGCTCCGAGCGCTATCAACAGCCTTAAGGTAGCTGATGCTGCGCTTGTGTGTGTTTCGGCCTAGCTTCAGTTTCGCATCTGACGGTCTAAGCCTCCAACCACACGGCGTGGCAGTTTGATGGTTCACGTGGGAAAGGTGAGGCGTTTCACGGTCAGACTGGCCAGATATCGTAGACCGAGCCTTGCACTAATACCGCTACAACTCTGAACGTCCGCAATGGAGTGGCTGCGATCCTCCCAATCTATCAACTGGGCCTTTCGTGTTATGCACCTTTCTGTGTCTGCAGACCGCTCAAGAAAACAGGCACCACGACAAGCCTGCAACTCGTCAGTCAGTGACACCGCAAGTAGTGATAGAGCCCAATCCTCGTTCCAGCCAGCCAAGCCCTGAATCCTTGTTCATAAGCCAGATGTCACTCATGTAGCCGTCCATGCCTCATGCAGCGCTTCAACCTCGAGGATCAGGCTGGTATAGACTCCAGATCTCATTTGAGGGAACAGCAGCCTGCTCGATATTCGTAGTAGCCGCATTACCAATGCCGATGCTACATTGGCGTAGAGAAATATTATTATTATGAACCCGACATTATTTGAAGTCCGAAGTAGTAGCGACGTCATACCTTCATTATTCACGGCTGAGTGTGGCATTCCGAAGATACTAGAAATACGGGTACTGTCGCCTTCCTTCCCATCTCACTTCCCTCCACATCCAGCTATCTTGTTTTTTTATGCTACGTCTCTCTACAAAATCACATTTAAATTGTTGCTGTACAACAGCGGTTTCAACCCACCGTGACACTACTAAGGGCAAGGACAATCCGACAGCTTAACGATACTGTAAGCGGGTGCATCGGATCGAGGGAAAGGCATCATCACTGGGCGCACAACAATCCATCTCAAGTCACACCATTCGCTTTCCAAACCAACTCCACATCATCCACTCTCGAGTATATCAACATTCATCGTTCCGAACGTTCAGGTGATTAGTGGTCATCGATCAAGATGTCCGTCATTGTTAGAGAGCGGGAACGCGAGCGAGACTGGGATGAAAGCTCATCGTACCGCTCACAACCAAGATCCTACACTACGGTAAAGCGATATCGAATCCCACCTCGCGAAGAAGAAGAAGATCGACTCAGTATCTACGAACGTGACCGTCGCTCTGATCGGGAACCTCGTGTTGAAGAGACTCGTATCGTGAGGCGAAGTGAGCGAGAGCGAGAACCCGAGCCTCGTGTGGAGCGGGATATCCGCATCGGACGCGTCGAGAGAGCGCGCGAACCTGAGCCTCGCCGCTATGAACGAGAGTATCGCTTCGAGAGAGACATCGAGCGGGAGCCACCTAGACGCGATCCCTACGACCTCGAGCGGTATTCTCGATCTACTGAGTACTTCTCGCGTCCTGAGGTACCGCAACCCATCATCATTCGTCAGGAACCCCAACAGATCATTATTCAGGAAGCTCCTAGGGCTCCAATTGTCATTCCGGCCAGAGAGGAACCGGAGTACCAGCTTATCCAACGCGCCGAAGTCGAAGATCGTCAAGTCGCACGCCGAGAGCCGCAGAGAGAGGAAGATTACTACTACGAGCGTAGAGTTCGCGAAGTAGACGGAGGACGCAATGACGACTATGACGACGAGCGCGAGTACCGACGCCGCCGTGAGGTTAGCCCTCACGATTCTGTTTCTCAGTACGGTCGCGACCGGGACTATAGCAGTGACGATAGCATGGTCTACGTTCGAAAGGAGACTCGAGAAGGGTATGACAGAGATGAAAGTCCGCATCATAGAAGACATCTTGCCGAAGGAGCGATCGCCGGGCTAGGAGCGGCAGAGATCCTTCGTCACCATCGGAAGAAGGAAGGCGACGATAACTCGGGTGCTATCGCCCGTGTGAGCAAAGATCTTGGCGCCGCTGCCGTGGGTGCTGTGGGTGCAGAAGTCATCTCGCGAGCAAAAAGCCGACATCGTGACAGCAAGAGCCGAAATAGCTCCAGGGAACGTGAGGGACGACGCAAACACCGTCACGGCCATCGCAGCAGATCGCACTCTCGCGTCAAGCAGCTGGCCGGTCTTGGTCTAGGCGCCGCTGCCATTGCTGCTGCTGTGGGCTACGCTAGGAAGAACAACAACAATAATAACAAAAAGGAGGAGAGGCGTAGTCGATCAAGAACACGTCGTCATTCTGTATCTGGAGCCTCCGATAGCGCTCAGGATCCCGCTCATCGAAATAAACGCATAGCAGAGGCCGGTGTTGCTGGCGCCGCAATCGCGGGCCTTGTTGATCATGCTCGCAGCAATTCTCGCGGTGGACGCTCTCGATCTCGCAGCAGGGTCCGTAAAGGCATCCCGGTCGTTGCCGCCGGCCTTGGTAGTGCAGCCATCGCCGGGCTGTACGAGAACAGAAAAGCCAAGAATGAGGAAAAGGAAACTAGACGCGAAGAGCGCGCGGAGCGGAGGAAGTCAAGGTCCAGATCTAGGTCCAGGTCCGTAGCCTATTCCGATGGTGGCCCACGTAGCGCATCAACGAGTGACCCTGGTCTTATAGAGTACGGTGACGAACCCGTTTATAGCAACGGGGCGGCGGGGGCTATATATGGGCGTCCGGCGAGTCAGGCAGGGCATTACGGGGATCCTGCTGAGGATATGTTTGTGCCGGCTGCTGCGGCGGGTGCAGCATATGGTGCCACAAGAGCGCAGACTTTTCCACCAAGGGAGAGGAGTAGGAGTAGGAGTAGGAGTAGAGACAGGAGGAGAGGATCGTCTTCGTCCAGCTCCGATGGAGGAAGGAGAAGGCATAGACACAAGAAGAGCGAGAATCGAAATCGCAGTCGCGATCTGGCCACAGTTGGTCTTGCTGCCGGCGCTGCCGGCGCTGCCGGGCTTGCAGCTCACGAGCTGACCCAGAGGAAGGAGCGGAAGAGAGCAGAGAAAGAAAGAAGACGTGAGTCTGACGCCTTGATTTGTTTAACCGGAGTGTTCGACGCTCGTGATTCGGGCAGAGCTAATGACAATCTTTAGGCTACGAGGCCGAAAACGCTCCGCACGAAGGTGACGACAATCAACGTTATACCCCCTCCCCACCTCCTCCCAATTCTACTGCTGCTGGCTACCCACCACAAAACTACTATCCTTCGAACAACAACTTCCCTCCACCACCAAATGCCGGCTATGCACCTACGCCCAACTATAATCCGGCAGACTTCCCTCCTCCACCAGCCGCTCAAGCAAGCTATGCTGATCCCTACGGGTACCCACCACAAGGAGGGTATTCGCCACCAAGAGACGATCAATACGCGGCTGCACAAGGCAGAGGCAGGAGGGGCGATGAGAATGTGAGTGCTGAGCCGTCTCTCAACAATACTGCTATTACTGCCGCCACTGCCGCCACTGGCGCTGCTGGCGCGGCAGCAGCTACTCCAGAGGAGGGTGGGTCTGGGTTTACTTCAGTTGGGATATCAAGTGTGCTGACGTTACTCTCTTCCAGGTTTAAGAACGCCCAGAGCGTCATCACCGCCTGCGGCAAGTACCTTGCAGCGCGCAACAAGCCAACCACCACCAAACAGCAAAAGCGTGCAATTCGCCCTTGACAATTCCGAGCCCACTTCACCTGACCAGCCCCGCCGCTCTCGACGTGATCGCCACGGCTATGATAGCGATACCGACTCTTCCTATGATAGTCGCCGTTCCTCTCGCCGTGATCCAAACCATCGCCATCGTTCTTCCCGTCAAGACTCCCGTACTCCTTCTCCAGCCCCTTCTGATGAAACCATCGACCTACCTGAACGTTTTGATGAGCAAGGTCGGCCAAAGCCGGCGAGGGGAGAGGATCCTTTAGCTGATACGATCGGGGAATTTCTTGGTGGGAAAGGGCCTGTGGGCAAGATGCTCTTGAGTTTGACAGATGGATTAGTCGGTGGTGGTAGTAGGGATGATCGGAGGAGAAGACGATGATGGTAATGATTACGACATCACGATCTCTCTTTGATTTATTTCGGTTGCGTGATTAGAGAAGCGATCGCTCGGCGTTTGATGTAGTCGGTGGATGGATTTCCTCAAGTCAATTAAGTACTCCAAACAACATGGATCTATGAAGTCTGTCATGCCCGAATAATGATGCGCTTGTCGTGGATGAAGTGACTTGAAACCCTACCGCTGAGGCGGCCATGACCAGAAGTTTCTTTCTCAGAACAGCTACTAACAGCGCAGCGGCAGATAGGTGCGTCCTGCCCGCCAATGCCGCCTTTCCACCGAGACCCGCCACCGCCCCACCAGGGCCGGAATCCAACGCCGCCTTCTGGCATGCGTCACTCTACCTATACCGCGCCATAGCGTCTTCTGACTGGACGGCAGTATTCAAGCCCCAGTACAGCTGTATCCAAGAAGGATACGCGGCACACGCGGCAGCACACGAACACCACCCAGGTGATATAGTCCGCACCGGCACCGGGGCCGGCCCAGACAACGAGAACAAGAACGATCCATTCCCGTACCGCACAACGACAAGTCTCCGCAAAACGAAGTTGTCATTGCTCGCATATCGTCCCCGGCTGCTCGCGATACACACACCCAATGGGTGAGCAGCGAACCAAACCGGTCCTCCTGTTCAGAGGGTTTCATCGCATCCATCCATCGGCGTTCCCTTTCAGCTAGTGGTGGTGGTGGTGGTGGTGGTGGTGGCAGACAGACATACCTTCGCTAGATCGGTGGATATGACGTCCTGACGTCACCGTCGGTTCGAGCGTTACCTGTGCGGTGAGGCCCCGTTGGAGCTGTGGAGTAACCACCCCGGAGACAGGACCGAAGTGCGGGACTGAGCTGAGTGGTTGACAGAGGAAGATACCGACGACGGACGAGAGAGCTGAGGACTGAATGAAAGGACTTGATGACTGGGAGTATCGTGTCTGGTGATGAGAGACGGACGGATTGCCGACGTGGGCCGTGGTGGACACGGTGGATCGCAGCTCACGGGGTGCTTTTGGTGTTTCGCGATACGAGAGCGAGGGAAGCTTTTGACGGTGACACGATTGAGTGTCGTGGCCGGCACTTAGAATAGCTGAGACAACTGAGGATTTACTCTTGAGGAATTCGCTCCTGAGCTTGAACGTGGTGATTGACGGGTCAAGACTTGGTTCGTTATCTCGACTGCTTTCCGGCTCTACTCGACAATAGTCACTTACTTAGTCACTGCCGACCCTTCTCCATTTCCGAAGACTCCGTTACTTACCTAGGCTGGCCGTCGGGTCGGGCTGGGTCAGGTCCAGACTCGTGGGAACTGAAACCGTATGGGGTTTCGGATTGGGGTTGGGGGGTTTCTTTTTTAAATTCATCTCAACCCACTACCGGTTTGGATCGGTTTCGGTGCCGCAACTCAATAGTGATCTTCACCACAGTGGCGCTGTGTATAACTCGCTGCATTAGCAAATCATGCAGACATGTCACTCTTATGCATACGTGATGACCGACCGTCTGCACTAGCAGACTGGGATTTGATGGAACCTTATAAACGTAAATCTTTAGGAACCTCTTGACGGGTTGACTCTCGGTCCAAACCGTCTTGGCGGGGCCAGAATCTCTAATGTATCAACCCGACCCATATTGGGGGGCGCCGAACCTGACCCAACCCACACGGCCAGCCTATGTAACAGTAACAGTAACTTACCTTTCCTTCACGATTCCGTGTCCCGCCGCGCTTCAGACATCTCACATACGCGAGCCAGTCCACTTCGACCTGTACCCAAGTAGCCTTAGCCTTAGCCTGACTGTAGGCTCCAACTATCCTTGACATGGCCCAGCAATCCGTTCGACCTTCAAGCACGAGATATTGCGATCCAACTCCGAGTGCTCCGTAGCGTCCAACACGCTGCGCTCGATGATGGAACCGATCGCCGTGCTCGTGGCTCGACTCCCTCTCGGAACATTCGACACGCTGAATGGATGAATGAGGCAACCGTGGAAGCTTTCGGCTCGGAGTATTGTAAGCTCGACGGATGCCATCCCGAGTGAGGTTGGTCGCACGGGTCCGCTCTCGTTTCGTGGCGGCCGGCGTTCGCGCGTCACCGGGGTCAATGGGTAGGTAGACGGGATGGGCGCTGAGGATGGAGAGTCTAGGGAAGTCGGGCTTGGACTTGCATTCGGGATACGTTTGATGTAAGATGTTACCAAACTACGGTGTATTGCAATCGCGGTTAGGGTATAAGCGGATGAAAGAAGAAAACAAGAACGACGTGGAATGCCCATAACGATAGTCCGCCTCCGGTCTGCTCCACGCTATATTCACGAGCAGGATCTCCATGATTTCATTCCCCCAACCTCTCTCTGGGTGATACGGGTATTGTTTTTGTCCGAAAGCTTTACTCGGGTTTCTTCCCATAGACAACGTGCCTGATCGCAATGACCCGGTCAGCACAGGCCACCTCTCATTCCTTCAAAGCACCATCACCGAATTAGTGAAGAAACTCACAGGTGATACATTGAATGGATCCTCGGGTCCTTGCTCTCCGTCTTGATCATTGCCATGAACACCTGCACCTCCTCATACGTCCACCCAAGCACGCGCGTGAAGATCGCCATCATAAACGCTCCAAGACCTTCCGTATACTGCAGGTGGTTCCACGCGCCGACGTGTTTCTATTTTTCGCATCAAGGTTTAAGTCAGGAATATATGACAATCAATTTATGGTATGATTTGGGAGGAGGAGACGAACCAGTAATTTGTCAGCTGGCCATGTCCCTATCGGCATAACCATCTTCTCGTGCACCACCTCCGTGAACCCTGCATCTTTGACCCAGCCCTCGAGTTTGGGGCCTGGACAAGGTTCCATCCCGGCCTTGCGGGAGCCATCGATGAATTTGAGACTTGCTTGAAGCATTGAAGAGGTTTCTTTGAGCGAGTCGTCAGGGGAGGTCCAGGTTACGTCGAGGTCGAGGTATTCGACCCAGCCGCCGGGTTTCAAGTGTCTTTGAATCTGAGTCAGCCTGAAATTTTGAGAGACGAGTGTGCTCTGTAAAGGTGGATTTCTCTGAAAGAGACGAAGTGAGGAAAGGAAGAGGCAAATTCATACTCATAACACTGACGGATGAGTCTTGGCCAATCGCGGATCGCGGGCGCCATGCAGCGGCAGTGGATGAAGTCGAAGTCTCGGCTGTGCTGCCAGTCGGATTCGACGTCATCAACTTCGAAATGAACATTCGGCGGCACCCTGTGTGGTCATCAGCACTGTCTGCACCCCACAAATACCGGAAAGTCCATTTATACCAGCGAGGTTGGATAGGGCTTAGATCATTGCCCAAAATCTATCAGCGATCATCAGCCTTTGTGCTTTCTTGATGTGAGCCACGGCAGTCAACTGTTCTGTCACAGGAAATTTCTCATACCTGCGCGGAAGGATATTTGTCGCCTTCATGACCAAATCAGCATGTCAACGTCTGCTCTCCAAATCATTCATTGCTAAGAAGACTGTCTTGATGTACCTATATCCATCGCCCAAATGCCGGTCCCTGTGCCTATGTCCAATATTCGTTGAGGATCCTCGCCAATGGGCGCCATGTGTAATTTGCCTTCCAACCGAACTTCAAAAAGTTTATGCATAATACCTAGTCGGTCTTTCTCATCCTGGAAGGGTTCAATGTTACGCAGATGCACAGGGTCAGGATCGGTGTCATTGCTCACTTCATCGTTCGGGTAGACGTACGCTGCGCGGGACATTAGCTTTCCAAATCTATAAGATCAAGACACCTGAATCACTCACCTCCTTCCCTATATGCATGATAGCGACGACCATTCTCGAACTTGTAATCCTCCACGTCAGAACTCAGAGACTCGGTGTAGCTCGCTCTGCACACTTCAATATGACTTTGGGTCCTGATGCCGTAGAATTGGTATGACATACATCTCCGCACCGTACGCAGAATCGTCGTCCGCCTCAGACTGCAACGCGAGTAAGCTGAGGAACAGACCTGGACTCTAATTTGTACCCACCGCCGCATCAGCCTCGATCTGCGGGTCAATTGCTGGAACCGTGGTCGCCATAGTCGCTGCCGGCACCAAGATAAGGGCGTAGCGACAATGATTCTGTTCTTTGCGAATACCGATTCAGAACGGTTAGCGAGCGATGCATGCAGCAACAGTGTGGACAGAGCTCCTTCATTGCGACGGCGGCATTGGGATTATTATCAATATTGAAAGCCCCGAGTGGGGTACAGATGCAGATGCAGACACTTGCGCAGCCCTAGCTGTACCTTAGGCATGTACAGTTCTACGTCAAAAGTCTTCGCGAGCGGGGTTACCCCACCACAACTCCCATTATTATATCATGTATAACTTTTCAACGAATTACCGGAGAGTC
>JAABUP010000811.1_pt1 | contig 67154 bp, 57 predicted proteins | sample 5559201 | NCBI WGS metagenome assembly JAABUP01 (sample SAMN10711887, study PRJNA513373) | rock metagenome | isolation source: Antarctica rocks | place: Antarctica
CGGCTTCGCCCACTGGCAATGGATGCGCCACTACCTGCTGCCTGGATGAGAAGAGCCGTGTGACGGGAGACTGTCACGCACGGTTCCGTGGGAGCCGGGGGGTGAAACTCCCCCCGGCCACCCGACCAGCGCGGTCCCGAGCGACCCACCGATCTGCTGGGTGGTGTTGACCAAGGCCGAGGCGACCCCGGCGTCGTGCCCGCTCACGCCGATCAGCGCGGTGCTCGCCAGCGGGACGAACACCAGGCCCATCCCGAGGCTCATCAGCAGCTCCGCGGGCAGCACGTGCGACACCCATGACGTGGTGACGCTGATCCGCGTCAGGTACAGCAGCCCCAGGGTGGACATGACGAGCCCGGTCAGCATCAGCCGGCGGGGACCGAAGCGCGGCAGCAGCTGGCTGGTGATGCCGGCCGACAGGATGATGCCGCCACTGAACGGCAGGAAGGCGAGGCCGGCCTTGAGCGCGCTGTAGTGCAGCGTGGTCTGGAAGTAGAAGGTCAGGAACAGGAACATTGCGAACAAGCCTGAGCCGACGAGCAGGTTGGCCAGGTACGAGCCGCCCCGGTTGCGGTCTACGGGCACGCGCAGCGGGAGCAGCGGAGCCTTCGACCGGTGCTCGACGAGCACGAACAGGGCGAGCAGGACGAGAGCGCCGCCGATGAGCGACAGTGTCGTCGGGGAACTCCAGCCGACGCCCTTCTCAGCCGCCTTGGTGAATCCGTAGACGAGCGAGACGAGGCCGAGCGTGACGAGGACGGCGCCGGGGACGTCGTACGACGCCTTGCCCTCCGCGCGCGACTCGCGCACGACGGGGATGGCGGCCGCGAACGCTGCCAGCGCGATCGGCACGTTGACGAGCAGGCACCAGCGCCAGGAGGCGTACTCGGTCAGGACACCGCCGAGGATCAGGCCGATGGCGGACCCGCCGCCGGCGATGGCGCCGTACACCCCGAACGCCTTCGCCCGCTCGCGGGCCTCGGTGAACGTCACGGTGATCAGCGAGAGCGCGGCGGGAGCGAGCAGCGCACCCGCGGCGCCCTGCAGCGCTCGAGCGACGAACAGCAGCCCGCTGTTCGGGGCGACGCCGCCGAGCGCGGATGCCGCCGCGAAGGCGATGAGCCCGATGAGGAACACTTTCTTGCGGCCGACGTAGTCGGCGACGCGGCCGCCCAGGAGCAGCAGCCCACCGAAGGCGAGCGTGTAGGCGGTGATGACCCACTGCCGGTTGGCGTCGGTGATGTGCAGGTCGGCCTGCGCATGCGGCAGGGCGATGTTCACGATGGACGCGTCGAGCACGACCATCAGCTGGGCGAGCGCCAGCACACCCAACGCGAGCCAGCGCTTGGGGTCGGGCGTCGCGGCGGAGGTGCCTCCGGCGGAGGTGTCGCCGGCGGAGGTGCCAGGCGGGCTGGCGACGGTCTGGTCGGTGGCTGTCACAGGTTGTCTCCTGGTCGGGGGCAAGCGTTGGTTGGTGTCGTCATGTCGGTCCGGGGGGCGGTGCATCGGGTGAGCACCGGCAAAAGCCACGTCATCAACGACGTGGTCGAGGAAGTCATCCGTGAGGGAGTCGTCGCTCATGAGCAACCGGTTGAGCAGCATGGGCGGGATGACTTAGTGGAAGACGTCGGGCTTTGCCGCACCACCGGCGGTAGGCGGTCGCCTTGCTGGTGCCGGCGCGGGCCGCGACGGCTTCCATGGTCATCCGATCGAAGCCGATCTCTCAGCTCGCTCAGCAGCTCGAGGGCCGCTTCGTGCAGGGCGGCCTGGCTGCGAGCCTCGTCGCGTGGCCGGCCGCTGCGAGGCGGATTGCTGGGCGCGACGGCGGGCACGCCTGGGCGCGTCAACTCTGGCATGGATCCCCGCCTCTGATACGGGGCGGTCTCGTATCGGAACTCACGCTATGCCCGCAGCACCAGGCTTGCGCCGGTTGCTCGCGGTGAGGTCGGGCACACCCTCAGGAGGAAGCGCCGGCTGGCGACGTCAACGCGTCAGGAGTCCATCGTGCACGTTGTCTGGGCGATCCTCGCTGGTCTGATCATCGGCACGCTCGCCAAACTGCTGGTCCGTGGCCGCCAGAACATCCCCATCTGGCTCACCATCATTCTCGGCATCATCGGCGGGCTCATCGGCGACTTCCTGGCCACCAAGCTCAACGTGCATCACACCAAGGGCATCGACTGGATCCGTCACCTGCTGCAGATCGCCGCGGCCGCCGTGCTCATCGGCATCATCGCGCCGATCTACGGCGGCCGGTCGCGGCGGGGAGTCGCGCGCTACTGACCTCTGCGCATCGATCGGTGCCGCGAGCAGCCCTGCCGTGGGCTGGACCGTCTGGGTGTCCCTCACGTCCCTGGAGTGATACCGCAGAGTCTTACTCGCTATGGTCAGCTTGTGCGGGCGGTGGTGATGAGCACGGACGACACCATGCCGCTACCCGCGGTGAAGCCTGAGCACATGTCGTACCAGACTTGTCGAGCGCGAGGACTGGCCCTGAGACGCCGCGTTCCTCGCTGACTGATGCTTCCTGACCTACCGCGGCGCGGAGGCAGCCGCCGCTCCCCCCTGCCGGACTTCTACGTAGCCGCCTACGCCGCGGCGACCGGTCGGGCTCTTCTTCCCGGGACCAGCCCCGCCATCTGGAACTCCTGCCATCCCTACGGGTGATCGCTCCAAGCTGACGCGTTGTGGTCGCACCGGCGGTAGCCGCGGAGGCGGAGCGACCGCACAGCAGTACAGTTCCCCACCTCCAATCCCCGTAGGACACTAGTCAACCCCGTCAACCTCGACTGTGCGGCCGTGCTTAAGCGAGTGCCGGGAAGCTGTGCATGAGGGCTCTGTTGAGGCTGTTAAGCGGGCCGCAGTTGTTGCTCTCGACAAATTGCATGACGCTTCGCGGCGTGCTGCCCGGATTGTCCCTGTTGAGGCGCCTGTACGTCCCTCCTCGGGCGAAGCGTCATGCAATTTGCAGCAGCTGACTGCCCCAGAAGCACGCTTCCTCCCTCAGCGCCGCCGATCCTGGTTCGCACCGGTCCAGGTGACGCTTCAGCAGGAGGAAGCGTGCTTGTCCAACATGGTCAAGCCGTCAAAAGCCCGTCGCATGCCACTGACGGGGCCCGTCGGACCGTCCTAGCAGCTCCGCCGCCTCAGCCAGGACCTCGAGCCGGCTCGCGTACACCCCGTCCGGCCGCGGCCAGTGGACGACGACCTCGTCGAAACCCAGATCAACGGCCCGCCCCGCGCAGTCCCTGAGGTGCTCGACCGACCCCAGCCCGAACGCCGGCCCGCTGTCCAGCGACAGGTAGCGCTCTACCGAGTCCCTGCTCTTACCTGCCTCCGAGAGGGCGTCGTCCAAGTGGTCGCTCAGCTCGGCCACCCCCGCCCACCACTCCTGCTCGTCGCCGGCCGTCGCGGGGCCGGTCGTGACCCAGCCCTGCCCGCGGCTCGCGACGAGTCGCATCGATCGCGGACCGTTGGCCGCCAGCACGAACGGGACCCTCGGCTGCTGTACGCACCCGGGCGCCGAGCGTGCCTCGACCGCGGTGTACCAGCTGCCCGACCACGTCGTGCGCTCCTGGGTGAGCAGCAGGTCGAGGAGCTCGACGAACTCGCCGTAGCGGTCGACGCGCTGCCGCGCGGTCAGGCCGGCGGCGCCCATGACTGCTGCGTCGTAGCCCTCACCGCCCGCGCCGATGCCCAGCGAGAGGCGGCCCTCGGACACGTCGTCGAGCGCCAGCACCTCCCGGGCGAACGGCACGGGATGGCGGACGTTCGGCGACGCGACAAACGTCCCGAGGCGGATCCGTGAGGTGACGGCGGCAGCCGCCGCGAGCGTGGTCAGCGGCCCGAACCACGGTCCGTCGACCAGGGATCGCCACCCGAGGTGGTCATAGGTCCAGGCGGAGTCGAACCCCCACGCCTCGGCCTGCTCGAAGCGCTCCCGCTGCTCGGTCCACCGCAGTTCCGGAAGCAGAACGATGCCGAGCCGCACCCCATCCAGTGACATCTGCGCAGGGTAGGTGACGGCCCAGCCGGGGCGCCGCACCGCACCCACTGTGATCGACGGCTCAAGCCCCACCCGGATCCGACGACAACAGGTGGGACGAACAGACAAGGTGAGGGTGACTGCCGACCAGCCGAGTGCCGACCAGCCGAGTGCCGACGTGTCCCAGCTGCAACCTCAGCTGCTAGAGCGCCCCGCGAGCGGCCAGCCGGCGGCCGTCGTCCTGGTGCTGTACGGCGGCAAGGCAACCAGCCTGGAGCCCTCGCGGCCCTGGCACCTCAGCGCAGCGCGCATGGTCCCGTTCGCCCGGATGCTGCATGGCTGGGGGCGTGACCGCGGTGTTGCCGTCTGCACCGTCCGCTACCGCGTCCGCGGCTGGAACGGCCCGCAGCTCTCCCCCGTGCACGACGCCCGCTGGGCGCTCGACGAGATCCGCCGCGAGCACGGGGACGTCCCCGTCGTGCTCGTCGGCCACTCGATGGGCGGCCGCACTGCGATGCGCGTCGCCGACGCACCCATGGTCATCGCCACGATCGGGCTGGCGCCGTGGCTGCCGCGCGGGGAGCCCGTGGATGCCGTCCGCGGCCGACGAGTGCTCGTCGTGCACGGCACCGCCGACCGGTGGACCAGCCCCGCCGAGTCGCTGCTGTGGTGCGAGCGCGCCCGGCCGCTGACCACCGGGATGCGCCGGCTCGAGGTGTTCGGCGTCGGCCACTTCATGCTGCGCCGGGTGCGGCTCTGGAACTCCGTCACCTGCCTGTTCGTGCAGGACGCACTTGCCGACCGAACCGCACAGCTCGTTGGCACGAAGACGCACCAGACAGTAGCCGACCAACTACGCCTCAACGTGTAGCTGCACCGACGAGAGGGCGAGGCCGTGAACCAGCAGTTCAAGCGTGCACCAGCCGGCTCCCGCCGTCGCGTGGCGGTCATCGGCAGCGGCGTCTCCGGTCTGACGGCCGCCTGGGTGCTGCAGCGGACCGCCGACGTCACCTTGTACTAGAGGCCGACTCCCGGCTCGGCGGGCACGCCGACACCCACGAAGTCACCGGCCGCGGCGGCCCCGCGCTCGCCGTCGACACCGGCTTCATCGTGCACAACGAGCGCACCTACCCGACACTGCTGCGCCTGTTCGGCGAGCTCGGCGTCGCCACCCAGGACTCCGACATGAGCATGTCGGGCCACTGCGACGGTTGCGGCCTGGAGTATGCCGGTGCCCGCGGCATCGGCGGCCTGCTCGCCTCCCGCACCGCCGCGAGCCCGCGCTACCTGCGGATGCTGGGCGAGGTCGTCCGCTTCCACCGCTCGGCCCGCGCCCTACTGGCGAGCCCCGACGATGTCGACGCCGACACAACGCTCGACCAGTTCCTCGCCACGGGCCGCTTCTCGCGCTTCTTCATCGAGCACTTCAAGCACCCGATGGTCTCGGCGGTCTGGTCGAGCGTCCCGGCGACGTCCGGCCGCTACCCTGCCCGTTATCTGTTCGCCTTCCTCGCCAACCACGGGATGCTGTCGGTGACCGGTTCGCCGCGGTGGAAGACGGTGGTCGGCGGCTCCCGCAGCTACGTTGAGCGGGTCGGCAAGGAACTCCCGCGGTGCGCACCTCGACGCCTGTGCGTGTGCTGCGCCGCGTCGGCAGCGGGGTCGAAGTCGCGGACCAGTCGGGCGAGCTGGTCCGGTACGACGCGGCCGTCGTCGCCACCCACCCCGACCAGGCGCTGCGCCTGCTCGCCAACCCCATCGCCGCCGAGCGCGAGGTGCTCGGCGCCTTCGAGTACTCCCGCAACGAGACCCTCCTGCACACCGACACCTCGTTGCTGCCGATAGCACCCCGTGCGCAGGCGTCGTGGAACTACCGGATCGGTGGCTGCCACGCGTCCGCCTCCGCCGGCCGGCCCGAGCAGCGAGCTTCCGACGACGGCGTCCTGGTCAGCTACGACATGACCCGGCTGCAGCGACTGCCGGCCGGCGACGAGCGCTTCATCGTGACCCTGGGCGGCGCCGCGCACATCCGCCCCGAGTCGGTGCTCCCGCAGGTCGTACGAGCACCCGACGTACACACCGGAGTCGATCGCGCTGCAGCGCCGACTGCCAACTCTCTCCGGGTCGAGCCTTGCATACGCTGGCGCCTACCACGGCTGGCGCTTCCACGAGGACGGGGCGCTGTCCGGTGTTCGAGCCGCTGCCGCGCTGGGGCGACGTGGTGACGAGCGCGGCGGTGCCGGTCCGTCCCTCGCACCTGCAGCAGCGCACCACAGGCCCCGTGGCCGGCCCCAGCACTGTGCCGGCGCTGTACGAGACGACCGTGCGACACGTCCGCACCGCCCCGATCCGCAACACCTTCAGCTATGCCAGCTCGATGTGGCTCGTGGACGTTGATAACACCGACCTCCGAGCCTTGCCCGCCCGCTTCGCGCACTCGCCCGATTCAAGGCCCGCGACCACCTCGGCGACCCCCGCCGCAGCCTGCGCCAGAACATCGAGCACTACCTTGCCGGCAACGGCATCGACCTTGCCGGCGGCCGCGTCCTGCTGCTGACCAGTCCCCGCTCGCTCGGCCACGCCTTCAACCCGCTGTCGGTCTGGTGGTGCCACCACGCCCGTTGCTGTCCGCATCCGCTGGCAGGGGGTCCGCCTCTGGGCGCGCCGCCTGCCGGTCATCAACCGTCCCCGCCACTGTCCGCAAGAAGGTGTGCAGTGACCGAGCTAATCGAGCGTTGACAGGCGAGCCCGGCCCCCACAGCCCCGGACCGCCCCAACGACCGCGGTGCCGTCCACGGCGCCATCCCCATCGACCCGCAGCACTGGCCCGACGTTGCGGCCCAGCCCGCCGCCGGGCTCCGGGCGCGCGTGGCGAAGTCGCTGTTCCGCCGTATAGCGGGCCGGCTGGACGTCCGCGTCGAGTTCGCCGCCGGCCGCACCACCCCGGCAGCCGTATGGGGAGCGGGCGGCGCCGACGCCCCGGTGCTGCGCCTCGTCCGACCCGACGCGTTCTTCGCCCGAGTCGGGCAAGGCGGTCTGATCGGCTTCGGCGAGTCCTACAGGGCCGGCGACTGGGCGGCCGACGACCTCGCCGGCGTCCTCACCGTCTTTGCCGCGCAGATGGCGACGCTCGTCCCCCCGCGGCTGCAGCGGCTGCGCGACCTGTACGTGCAGCGCCACCCCAGCAACGAGCGCTGCTCGGTCGACAACGCCCAGAGCAACATCTCGCGGCACTACGACCTCTCGAACGTACTGTTCGAACTGTTCCTCGACCCCACGATGACCTACTCCTCCGCGCTGTTCGAGGAGGTCGGCGGGATCCCGCTGGCCGCTGACGAGCTGCTGCCGGAGGCGCAGGAGCGCAAGATCGATGCGCTGCTCGACGCGCTCGGCGTCACCGCTGGCACCGACCTGCTCGAGATCGGCACCGGCTGGGGCGAGCTCGCCACCCGGGCCGCCGGCCGCGGCGCGCGGGTCCACTCGGTCACCCTGTAGGAGGAGCAGCAGAAGCTCGCGCAGCAACGCGTGGCCGACGCGGGCCTGTCCGAGCGGGTCAGCATCGAGCTCTGCGACTACCGCGCCGTTACCGGTACCTACGACGCCGTCGTCTCCGTGGAGATGATCGAGGCGGTCGGCTACGAGTTCTGGCCGGCCTACTTCCAGACGCTCGACCGGCTAGTCCACCCCGGCGGCCGGGTCGGCATCCAGGCGATCACCATGCCGCACGGCCGGATGCTCGCCTCACGCGACACCTACACCTGGATCCACAAGTACATCTTCCCCGGCGGGCTGCTGCCCTCGGTGCGCTCCGTCGAGGACGACGTGCGCGCCCACACCCGGCTGCACGTCGCGAACCGCCGATCGTTCGGACTGCACTACGCCGACACGTCGCTACTGGACCTCGGGCGCCCCCGGCTACACCCTCGAGGACGCCCAGCGCGACAAGCTCGACCTCGTCTGCCGCAAGATCGGGCTGGGGCCCGGCATGCGGTTCCTCGATGTCGGATGCGGCTGGGGCTCACTGTCAAACCACGCCGCGCTGCACTACGGCGTGCACGTCGTCGGCGTCACCCTGTCCCGCGAGCAACAGGCGTTCGTCCAGAAGCGGGTCCGCGAGCTCGGGCTCGAGGACCGGGTAGTGATCCGGCTGCAGGACTACCGCGACGTCGCCGACGGCCCGTACGACGCCATCGCCAGCCTTGAGATGGGCGAGCACGTCGGGGCCGAGAACTACCCGACGTACACCGCCGGGCTGCACCGCCTGGTCAAGCCGCACGGGCGGGTCCTCGTCCAGCAGATGTCGCGCGGCCTGACCAACCCCGGCGCGGGTCCGTTCATCGAGGCCTACATCGCTCCCGACATGCACCATGCGCCCGGTCGGCCGCACCATTGACATGATCGAGGCGGCCGGGCTCGAGGTCCGCGACGTCGAGGGGAGGCGCGAGCATTATGTGCGCACCGTCGACGCCTGGTACCGCACCTTCGAGCAGCGGTACGAGGAGGTGATGGCGATGGTCGGCGACGAGGTCGCACGGGTGTGGCGGCTGTACCTCGTCGGTGGCGCGCTGAGCCTCGAGGAGGGCCGGATGGGCGTTGACCAGATCCTCGCCGTCCGCCGCGCCGATGACGGCACCAGCGCGATGCCCGCCACCCGCGACGAGCTGCTCGCGAGCCGTTCGGGCGCCTGACCCACGACCATGACCAGCTTCTCCGCCGCCCGCTTCGCACTCGGCCTGCCGCTCACCGCCCTGATGGTGCTGGCGCTGCTGCTCGCCTGCTTCGGGCTGGCCGTGGCGCGAGGGATGCACCGCAGCGTGGATGTGGCGTGGGGGCTCGGCTTCGTCGTCGTCGCAGCTGTGTCATATGCCCTGTCCGCCGGGCATGGCAGCGGGACGACGCGCGGGCTGCTGCTCGTCCTCACCGCGGTGTGGGGACTGCGCCTGGCCGGGCACATCGCCTGGCGCGGGCACGGCCAGCCGGAGGACCGGCGGTACGCCGACCTCGTCGCCCGGGCGCCGGGCAACCCGCACACCTACGCGCTCCGCAAGGTCTACCTGACGCAGGCCGTGGTGCCGTGGTTCGTCTCGCTGCCGATCCAGGTAGGGATGTACGCCCGTGGCGCCGTCATCGTTGTGACGATGCTCGGCGTGCTGCTCGTCGTCGTCGGGCTGGTTTTCGAGGCCGGCGGTGACTGGCAGCTCGAGCGGTTCAAGCGCAACCCGGCCACCCGCGGCGCCGTGCTCGACACTGGCCTGTGGCACTACACGCGCCACCCCACCCCAGCTACTTCGGCGACGCCTGCACCTGGTGGGGCTTGTTTGCCGTCGCGGCCGCGCACTGGCCTGGCGTGCTGACGGTGCTGTCACCGCTGGCGATGACCCTGACCCTCGCGAAGGGGAGGGGCAAGCCGCTGACCGAGGCCAGGATGCAGGACACCCGCCCCGAGTATGCCGACTACGTCGCCCGCACCAGCGGCTTCATCCCGCTGCCGGCTCGGCGCGGGGCGGCGGTCGGATGAGCGGCACGCGGACCGGAAGCGTGACCGGCCTCGACGACCTGCCGTACGCGCTCGTCGTGCAGACCGGCAAATCGCTGTTCCGCAGCCTGCAGCTGCGCCGAAAGGTGGTCGGGATCGAGAACGTTCCGGCCGAGGGCGGCGCGGTCCTGGCCATCACCCACTTCGGCTACCTCGACTTCGCGCTCACCGAATGGGCGGTGTGGGACCTGCGCGGGCGCATCACCCGGTTCCTCGCCACGACGGCGGCGTTCCGGCATCCGGTCGGCGGGCCGCTGATGCGGGCGATGCGCCACATCCCCGTCGACCGCGGCGCGGGTGCCGACGCGTACCGGCAGGCCGTTGCGGCGCTGGCGGACGGCGAGCTCGTAGGCGTGTTCCCCGAGTCCTACGTCAGTCGCGACCGCACCCTGCTACCGCTGCGCACCGGCGCGGTGCGGATGGCGGCGCAGGCGGGCGTGCCGGTCGTGCCGACCGTGGTGTGGGGTGGGCACCGCGTGCTGACCGCCGGACACCGGCCGAGCCTGCGGGAGGCCTGGCGCGCCCCCATCTCCATCACCTTCGGCACGCCCCTGCAGGTGGGCGCGGACGAGGACCCGCGCGCCGCCACTGACCGGCTGCGAGACGCGCTCACCGGCATCCTCGCCGACGTGCGCGACGACGACCCGGCAGAGTGTGCCGGGAACCTGTGTCAGTCGATCCCCCAAACGAAAGGTGGTACCAGCCGATGAAGGTTGGCGACCGTGCCCCCGACTTCGAGCTTCCCGACGAGAACGGCGCGCTCCTGCGGCTGAGCACACTGCTGCAGCAGGGCCCCGTCGTACTGTTCTTCTACCCGGCCGCCATGACGACCGGCTGCACCGCCGAGAGCTGCCACTTTCGCGACCTCAGCGCCGAGTTCGTCCAGGCCGGGGCGCCGCGGATCGGCATCAGCGTCGATTCCGTCGAGAAGCAGAAGCAGTTTTCCGACCAGCACAACTTCGACTACCCGCTGCTGTCGGACGTCGACGGCGACGTCGCTCGGGCCTACGGCGTCAAGCGGCGCTTCGGCCCGCTGCCGGTGAAGCGGTCGACGTTCGTCATCAACAGCGACGGCACCCTGCGCGAGATCATCTCCAGCGAGTTCAAGATGGCCGTACACGCCGACCGCGCGCTGCAGTCACTGGCCAGCTAGCGAAGCGACCGCCTGCTCAGCCGGTGTGGAGGCTAAGCAGGCACAGCACGCCCACCAGCGAGGCGAAAGCGATGGTCTTCTTGCGCGCGCCGGGGTCTGCCAGACCGATGCCGAACACCACGGCGTCACCAATGTCGCTCGCCGCGCGGATAACCGTTGCCGTCTTCAGGGGCGTGCCCTCGGGGACGAACAGCATGGCCAGCCTGCTGGCCGTGTCGCGGACGGCCAGGCCCCGGCAGAGCATGGCAACGGTGGGGTCGACCGAGCCGTCGATCCGGGTCAGCTTGAGCGGCTTGGCGAGCACCTTGGGCTGCGCCGCGAGCGCGATGCTGTAGCCGGCGGTGAGGGCCCCGAGGACACGGCTGGCAGTGGGCACGGTGGCTCTCCTTGGCTGGCAGGCTGGCCGGCTGGCAGCGGGTACCAGATCTGATGCCGACCTACCCATCGGCATCCGGCGCAGCCGCTGAGAGCCCGCAGGCCGCATCCAGCTACCGCCTGAGCACCTCCGCCGCCCACGACGGCTGCGGGTCGGCGAACACCTCGGGCACATCCGTGCTGACCCGCATCGGGAACTCGGCCGGTCGTTTGTCGAGGAACGCCTGCACCCCCTCGTACGCGTCCGGGCCGGCGCCCAGCGCCGACATCGCCCGCGAGTCGGCGATGTGTGCCCGCGCCGGGGAGTCGGCGCCGAGCATTCGCCACATCAGCTGCCGGGCCACCGCCACGGACACCGACGACGTGTTGTCGGCGATCTCGCGCGCGAGCCCGTATGCCGCGGGCAGCAGCCCGTCCGGCGCGTGGACGCTGCGCACCAACCCGCCCGCCTGCGCTTCGGCGGCGTCGAAGACCCGGCCGGTGTAGACCCACTCGGCTGCCTGGCTGATGCCGACCAGCCGCGGCAGGAACCAGCTCGACGCGGCCTCGGGGACGATCCCGCGGCGGGCGAAGACGAATCCGATCCGCGCGTCGGTGCTGGCGAGACGGACGTCCATCGGCAGCGTCATCGTCACACCGACTCCGACCGCCGGGCCGTTGATGGCAGCGATCACCGGCTTGGTGCTCGTGTAGATCCGCAGCGAGATGCGGCCGCCCTCGTCGCGCACCGCCTCGTCGATCTCGCCGCGGTCGAAGCGGTTGCCGCCGCCGGACAGGTCGGCGCCGGCGCAGAAGCCTCGGCCGGCTCCGGTGACGACGACCGCCCGTACGTCGTCGTCGGCATCGGCTGCGTCGAACGCGCCGATCAGCTCGGCGGCCATCTGATGGGTGAAGGCGTTGAGCCGGTCCGGGCGGTTGAGGGTGATGGTGGCGACGCGGTCGGCCACCTCGTACCGGATCTGCTCGAAGTCCATCCACGCACGCTAGCGCCAGGCCGGTGGCCTCTCTACAGGTGCACCCCGGGCACGATGAGCCGAGGGTCACCGGCAGCGTGTCCCGGCCGGCGCCGCGGTCCATCGTCAGCTGGTCGCGGCTCCCGCGCCGGTCAGCGTCGCCGCCCGGGCCGCGGGCATCGGCTCGTGCCGCAGGTAGCGACGCGAGAACGTGCCGGTGCCCGACGTCAGCGAGCGCAGGTCGATGGCGTACCGCACCACCTCCGACTCCGGCACCCCGGCGCGCACGACGGTGCGGCCGCCCCCGCCCAGCGGTTCGGTCCCGACCACCCGGCCGCGCCGCCCCGACAAGTCCGACAGCACCGCCCCGACGAGGCGGTCGGGCACCAGCACGGTGAGCGCGAGCACCGGCTCGAGCAGCGCCACCTCGGCCCCGCGAGCGGCTTCCTTAAGGGCGAGACCGGCGGCCTGCTGGAAGGCCATGTCGGAGCTGTCGACCGAGTGCGCCTTGCCGCCGACGAGCGTCACCCGGATGTCGACGAGCGGGTAGCCGGCCACGACGCCGCGTTCCATCTGCTGGCGGACCCCCTTCTCGACGGAGGGGATGAACTGGCGCGGCACCACGCCGCCGACGATGCGGTCGACGAACTCGAAGCCGCTGCCCGGCGGCAGCGGCTCCACCTCGAGCTGGCACACGCCGTACTGCCCGTGGCCGCCGCTCTGCTTGATGTTGCGGCCGAGCCCCGACGATGGACGGAGGAACGTCTCGCGCAGCGGAAGGCGCAGCTCGGCCTGGTCGACGGCGACGCCGAAGCGGTTGCGCAGCCGGTCGACCAGCACGTCGGCGTGGGCTTCGCCCATGCACCACAGGACGAGCTGACTGGTGCCGGCGTTGACTTCCAGGCGCATGCTCGGGTCCTCGGCGACGAGTCGGGCAAGCGCGGTCGACAGCTTGTCCTCATCGGCCTTGCTGTGCGCGACGATGGCGACGGGCAGCGTCGGGTCGGGCATCTGCCAGGCCCGCATCAGCAGCGGGTTGTCGCGGTCCGAGAGGGTGTCGCCGGTCTCCGCATGTGCCAGCTTGGTGAGCGCGCAGATGTCGCCGGCCCGGGCCTCGGGCTGGGGCCGAAGGGCGGCGCCGAGCGGGGATGCGACGGTGCCGACCCGCTCGTCGGTGTCGTGGTCAGGATGCCCGCTGTCGGCCATGCCGTGCCCGCTGACGTGCACCGGCTGGTCGGCGCGGACGGTTCCCGAGAACACTCGGACGATGGAGACGCGGCCGAGGTAGGGGTCGGTCGTGGTCTTGACGACCTCGGCGAGCGTCGGCCCGTCGGCTTCGGCGCTTACGGCCGGGGCAGGGCCCCCGTCGGGCCGGGTGACCTCCGGCAGCGGGTGTTCCTGCGGTGAGGGAAAGGCGCTGACCAGCAGCGTCAGCAGCTCGGCGCAGCCGAGGCCGGACTGCGCGCAGGTGGCGAGCACGGGGTGGAAGGAGCCGCGGGCGACGGCCGTCTCGAGGTCGGTGCGTAGGGCGACCGGGTCCAGCTGCTCCCCGCCCAGGTAGCGCTCGAGCAGGGTCTCGTCCTCGCTCTCGGCAATGACGCCTTCGATGAGCGCGGAGCGGGCCTCGTCCTCGTCCGCGAGCGCTTGCGCGGGCTGGCGGGCGGCGGTGTCCCGCGGATCGAGCAGCGAGACGATGTCCGGCGGGCAACCGCCCTCGGCGCCGGCCGAAAGCGGAAGGTGCAGCGGGACGACGCCCGCCCCGAAGGCGTCCTGGCAGGCAGCGACCGCAGCGGGGAAGTCGGCCCGGGGTGAGTCGAGCCGGCTGATGACGATGGCGCGCGGCATGCCGACGGAGGCGCACTCGTCCCACAGGAGCTGGGTGGCGCCGTCGACTCCCTCGGCGCTGTCGGCGGCGCTCACCACGAACAGCGCGGCGTCCGCGGCCCGCAGGCCGGCGCGCAGGTCACCGACGAAGTCGGCGTAGCCGGGGGTGTCGAGAAGGTTGACCCGTACCCGGTCGGCGTCGAGCGGGGTGACCGCGAGGTTGACCGAGCGCTGCATGCGGTGCTCGATGCCGTCGCCGTCGCTGACGGTGGTGTCGGCGGTGACCGAGCCCTTCCGATTCACCACGCCGGCCTGCAGCAGGAGCGCCTCGACGAGGGTCGTCTTGCCCGCTCCGCTGTGCCCAACGAGCACCACATTGCGGGTCGCGGCGGGGACGGGGACCGAGGAGCTTGCTGCGCTGGACGCCGAACGCATCGGTGTGAGGCCGGCGGCGCGGGCGCTGATTCCGCCGGCCCGCGAGTCTGTGACGTGGTCGTGGCTCACCGCTACCTCCCTGACGGGCAGCCCGGTGGCCGGCGCCGCCGGGGCGGCTGTCCGAGGGTGAGAGCCTGCACCAACTGAAGGGGGATGCACAAGGGCGGTGACGGGAAGGCGGATGATGCATGCTGGATGGGGGCTGGCTCGCGCGCGTGCGCCTGCCACGCCTCGCCCACCGGGCCGTTAGCTCAATTGGCAGAGCAGCGGACTTTTAATCCGCGGGTTCGGGGTTCGATCCCCCGACGGCCCACCCGCTCTGACCTGCTGCCTTGCATCTGCTCACTCCTTCTCGTCGATCTTGTGGGATAGATTTGTGCACCGTTTGTGCACAGATCTTCATTCGCGCTGCTCGAACAGAGCGCCAATCGCGTCGGCGGCATCCCGCGCTACGGCCGGCAGAACGTGGCTGTAGAGGTCCGCCGTGATGGTCGTCGTGGAGTGCCCCAGACGGTCGCTGACGACCTTCATCGGGACGCCGGCCGCGAGAGCCAGGCTCGCGCTGGTGTGTCGCAGACCATGGAAGCGGATCGACGGCAGACCCGCCCGCTGCGCATCCCGTCGAAACTTCTGTGTCACGTATCCCGGCTGCAGCACGCGCCCGTCCGGGTAGGTGAAGACGTGGCCGGTCTCGTGCCATCCAGCGCCCCAGGCGATGCGTTCGCCGTGCTGCTGTTCGCGATGCGCTGCCAGCAGGGCGGTGGTTGCGGGATCGACCGCGATAAGACGTTCGCCGGATCGGGTCTTGGGCCGGCCGACATGCAGCTGTGCGCCGAGCTGGACCACCTGCTGCGCAACTCGGATGGCCCCGCCCCCCAGGTCGACGTCGATCCACCGGAGGCCAACGAGTTCCCCCCGCCGGAGGCCGGCGACGACAGCCACCCGGTAGAGGGCTGCGAGCCGGTCATCGGCGGCGTACGTCAGGAAGCGGTGGACGTCCTCGACCGTCCAGACGGGCTCGGACACGTGCTCTTTCGATGGCAGCTCGACATGGCTGGCCGGGTTGTGCGAGATCAGCCGTCGCTTCACGGCTGACGCGAGGGCGGAGCGCAGCGTCGCGTGCAGCCGGTGCAGGGACGTGCTCGACAGCGGCTTGCGGGTACCGCCTGCGACCTCCGTGAAGAAGCGGTCAATGTGGTGCGGGCGCAGCTCCTGCAGCTTGACGTGGCCGAGTCGCGGCAGCAGGTAGAGGTCGAGGTGGCTGCGGTAGGCCTGTCGAGTGCTCGGCCGCAGGCTGCGCTTGGCCGCGAGCCATTCCTCGAGGTAGGTCCCGAGCAGCAGAGTCCGTGCGTGATCGTTGCCCTCGTCGTGCGACTGTTGCACCGCCTTCATGGCGGCGAGAGCAGCAGTCTTCGTGGGGAAGCCTGCGTGACTCACCTGGCGACGATGGCCGTCGTACCCCCTGCCTAGATCGATGCGGAAGGACCAGCTGGCGCGGCACTTGTGCGGCAGCAGCGCACCCTCGGACGACCGGGGGCAGTGGCTGGTGTGGCGCTGGTGGAGGCTGCCCTCACGCACTGAAGCCTCGTCGAGACCTCACAGCGGAGCCTGCCCCTCGAGCAGCTGGACCAGCGCCGCGGACGGAACGCGGATGAGCCTCCCGAGTCGCAGGACGGGAGTCGGCCAGCGGCCGGTCCTCACGAGTTCATATGCGGTGCTGCGGCTGATGCCAAGCAGCGCCGCTGCTGCTGGCACGTCGAGCACCGGCGGGAGGCCCTGGGCCTCAGGGACGGCCATGCTGGTCTCCGCCTGTTGCGAGGGCTCGCAGCAACTCGTCGCGGCGAATGTAGACCCGGCAGCCCTGCCGGCGGTGGGGCACCTGCCGCATCGCGACCGCCCAGAGGACGTCAAGCGGCGAGAGGCGCAGGAACGCAGCCGCCTCGTGAAGGGTGAGGTCGTGCGGTTCGGTGGCCTCTTGCTCTCCATGGCGCTGCCTCATGAAGGCAAGGTAGCGCACGCTCGGACACTCGTCTAGACAAGTAGGCCAGCGTGTTGCTACTTGGCGGGAAGCTCGTAGCTGAGGACGAAGCGGTCCCCGGCCATCACGGTGTCGCAGGCCTCGACGACGCGCCCCTTCGTGTCGTGCGCTTGCCGCAGCAGCACGAACACCGGGACACCTGGCCCGAGCCGCAGGGTCTTTACCTCGTCCGGGGTGGGCATCCGCGAGCGGACGTCCTCTGAGAACCGCTTGAGTGGGTGAGCGTGCTCCTCGATTCGGGCGTAAATGCCGCCGGGTCCGGTGTCCTCCTCGGTCATCTGCGTCCCCTCAGCGATGTCCCACGGGACGTAGGAGGTCGCGAACTCGACCGGCTGCTCGTCGAGCAGGTAGCGCCGCTGACGGATGAGCACCGGGTCGCCGGGGGAGACGCCGAGCCAGCCAGCTACCCGCTCGTCCGCCTCCCCCTTGGCGACGTGCAACGAGTCGACCGACGGCTTCGCGCCGGCGGCTTCGGCCTCGGCGAGGAAGGCGGCGCGACCGGCCTTGCGCTGGCTGCGGGCAAAGCGATTCGAGGCAAGCCGGCGCACTGGTGGGCGCCCGCGGACGAACCCGCCGCGGCCGTGCTCGGTGACGACCAGCCCCTCGCTCTTGAGCAGAGCGATGGCCTGCCGCACAGTCCCGCGTGCAGACCCGAAGTCGTCGATGAGCTCGCGCTCAGAAGGAAGGCGAGCTCCGGGAGCAAGAGCGCCTGACTGAATCTCCTGGCGCAAGATGTCCGCGATCTGCTTGAACACCGGCCGGTCGCTAGTGGGGTCGACCTGACGCGGCACTGGGCTACTCCTACACTCGGCTGGACCAGCAGACTAGCCGCAGGAGATCGTCTTGACCGACACGCCACGGCACTCGGTGAGCGTGGCCGCCGTGATCGTCAATGACGCCGGCAAGGTTTTGCTGACCCAGCGCGTCGACAACGATCACTGGGAACCCCCAGGTGGTGTGCTCGAGCTTGACGAGAGCATCGAGGCAGGCCTACGCCGCGAGATCCGCGAGGAGATTGGACTCGAGATCGACATCGAGCGGCTCACCGGTGTCTACAAGAACATGCGCCGCGGCATCGTCGCGCTCGTCTTCCGCTGCCGACTCACTGACCCCACGGCCGAAGCGGGTTTGAGCACCGAAGTCCGCCGCTTCCGCTGGGCTGACGCTCGGCAGGCGAAGGCCGTGATGGACGAGGCGTACGCAGTCCGCGTGATCGACGCACTCGCACCAGAAGGCCCGATACTGCGACAGCACGATGGGGTCGGGCTGCTGCCTGTCGAAGCGCCAGCCTCACGCATCTGAGGTCCGCTCCGAATGAGCCATCGGGCTGAGGGCGCGCCTGCGGCGCTCTGACTGAGCTGGCGCAAGCGCCAGCGCTGCGCTCCCACGAGCTGTGCCCCCGGAGTGTGAGGGGCCGCCCCTCCAGCCTCAAGGACGCTGGCGCGGTGCTGCGCACCCGGCCTTCGGCCGGTCCTTGACCCCGGAGCCTGCGACCCCTCGGGCGGCACTTGCGGCAGCGGCGGAGCCGCCGCCCGTAGCGCCCGGGGGCACAGCCCCCACTTCCCGTGGGAGTCACCATGACCCGAACCCGCTCGTCCCGCTCCTCTCAGCAGTTTCACTGGGCAGAAGCGCTGACCTGCGACGTCGCCGCCAGCGTCGTCCTGCGCGGCGCCCAGAGCACCAGCATCCGCACCGGAGAGGATGCGACCGGCAGGCACATCGCCGTCACGATCGGTCGCATCCTGCTCTACCTGAACGACCGGCATGCCGTCCTCAGCCACACCCGCGCGTGGTTGAAGGCCCAAGACATGGCGGAGCGCGCGTTTCCCGCCGGTCACATCAGCCCCGAGCCGCGCAACGCGAATGATCGGGACCGGCCGCTGATGGTTGCGACGGCAGTCGTGCAGTGCGCTCGAGCGCAGAGCCCCGTTCGGTCGACGGCGCAACAACCGGCGTCGCCGGACACCCCTACGTGCAGGTGCAGGTCGGCCGCCTGACTGTCGTCTGCCTCGATCAGCCGGCCGTCCAGTCCGTAGCGGCATGCTGGCAGAACGTTGCGCCGGTCTTGGCCGACCTGTTCCCGGACGAGGACGAGGTGGCTGAGCGGCGTAGAGCGGCGGCGGCCTTCGAGCGCTCAATCCGACCGGTGACCGTCGCTTCGCCAGCCCTTACGCCGTCACCATCGACCGATATCAGTCGAACCGCGGATCGGCTCGCAGCACTCGAGGCGAGGGTAGGCCGGCTCGAGCGTCGCCAAGAAGAAGCGAGCGGCGGCTGACCGCAGCCTCACTAGACGACGGGCGCTCTCCACAGGAGGGCGCCCGTTGCTGCGTCTACCGACGGTGAGAGGCACCCTGACCAGATGCGCCCTGACACAGCAGAGACAGCCGACGATGATGAAGCGGCTGACCGGAATGAGGACCACCACCAAGCGGCCCACGCGAACCACTTGCTCGACCTCGATGAGCAACTCGCCACCGAGCGATCGAGCAGCCGATCTGACGGCACACGTCTAGACGAATAGACGCACACACACTTGCACCTAAGGTGCTAACCTCCCGCCATGCGGTGGAACGCACGTGCTCAGCATCGGCAAGATGGCGCCCGGCCAGGGGCAGTACTACCTCGAGCAGGTCGCTCACGGCGCTGAGGATTACTACGTCCACGCCGGGGAGGCGCCCGGCCGCTGGGGCGGCTCCGGCAGCGCCTCGCTCGACCTGCACGGCACCGTCGACGGGCAGGACTTCACTGTCCTGCTCTCCGGCTGCGACCCGCACACCGGCAAGTACCTCGGCCGGCGATGGACCGCCAACAAGGTCCCCGGCTTCGACCTAACCTTCTCCGCCCCAAAGTCCGTCAGCCTGCTTGGCGTCCTCGGACCACCCGAAGTCCGCGACCGCATCCGGCACGCCCACGAGCGGGCGGTCGACGAGGCCCTGGCGCACCTCGAGCGCGTCGCGTCGCACGGCCGCCGCGGCAAGGCCGGCCTCGAGCGGATCGAGACGTCCGGCTTCGTCGCGGCGCATTTCCAGCACCGCTCCAGCCGGGCCGGCGACCCGCAGCTGCACACCCACTGCGTCATTGCCAACAGGGTGCGCGGCAGCGACGGCCGCTGGTCGAGCCTCGACGGCGCTGAGCTCTACCGCCACGCCCGCAGCACCGGGACGCTCTACCAGGCGCACCTGCGTCACGAGCTGCGCGACCTCGGCCTGCGCTGGGAGCTTTCGGACAACGGCACGGCCGAGCTCACCGGCGTCCCGCGCAGCGTCCTGCGCGTCTTCTCCCAGCGGCGCATCGAGATCGAGCAGCGGATGGCCGACCTAGGCCTGACCTCCGCCCGTGGGGCGCAGATCGCCACGCTCGACACCCGTCACGCAAAGGACTACGGCGTCAGTGCAGAGACACTGCTCGAGCAGTGGCACGGGATCGCCGAGCGCGCTCGCTTCGGCCCTGCTGCTGTCGAACAGCTCGTCGAGTCCGGTCGATCAACCGCGCGCTGTTCGCAAGACGAAGAGATGAAGTCGGCGGTCACGGCCCTTGCTGCCCCCAGCGGCCTGACCGCGCGTACCTCGACCTTCGAAGAGCGTGAGGTCCTTCGGCTGCTCGCGGCCACCCTGCCGAGCGGCGCGGCCGTCGAGGAGATCGAGCATGCGGCGCGGGATTTCGTCGACCGCTCACCGGACGTCGTGGCCGTTGGGCCGGCCGGAGCCGAGGTAGTGGGTGGGGTCGGAGTCAGCCGGCAGCGCTACACCACCACCGAGTTGCTGATGACCGAGCAGGCCCTGGTGGGGTCGGCGCAGCAGCGGCAGCGAGCCATCTACGGACTCGCGTCGTCGGTCGTCGTCGAGCAGGCACTCGCCGACCCCGCACTGCCGGAGCTCGAAGACGAGCAGGAGGCAATGGTCCGACGGCTGTGCGGTGACGGCGACGGCGTGGCAGTCGTCAACGCGTTGGCCGGCTCGGGCAAGACGACATCGCTGGCGGTCGCGACGAAGGCTTGGGAGCAGAACGGCGCCCCCGTTGTCGGCGTGTGCCTGTCGGCGAAGGCGGCGGGCGTCCTCGGGGAGGCGACCGGCATGCGGACCTCAACCGTGGCGCGCCTGCTGCACGAACTCGACGCACACGGCGGGGTCGGGCTTCGGGACCGGACGGTCCTCGTCGTCGACGAGGCGAGTCAGGTCGGGACCCGGGCGCTCGCTCGGCTCGAGCGTGAGGTGGCGGCGGTAGACGGCAAGCTCGTCCTCGTCGGCGACGTTCACCAGCTACCCGAGATCGACGCCGGTGGCGCCTACCGTTCCCTGGCACGCAGACTGCCGACAATCGAACTCATCACCAACCGCCGCCAGGTCGACCCCGACGACAGGACTCGCCTCGCCGAGCTCCGCTCCGGTGACGTCGCAGCTGCCGTGCGGGCCTACGACGCGGCCGGCTTCCTGCAGCACAGTCCTGGCGAGAACGAGGCGAGGGAGCGGCTCGTCGGCGACTGGCTCGGCGCCCGTCAAACCAGCCCCACGAAGAGCCACGTCATGCTCGGGATGACGAACGCCGAAGTCCAGGACCTCAACCGCCGTGCTCGCGTCCAACTCGAGCAGTCAGGCGCGGTCGCCGGACCAGCACTCGTCGTAGTCGACCGGGCCTTCCAACGCGGTGACCTTGTCGTCACACGGCGCAACGACTACCCGCTCGGTCTGCACAACGGCGACTCCTGGGCAGTGGCCGCCGCCTCCGAGAAGTCCGTGACCCTCCTACGGCAGGAAGAACGAGGCGTCACGTCGCAGGTGGTCGAGGTACCGCGCTGGTACGCCGAGGCGGGTCACCTGCAGCATGGCTACGCTATAACCGTCGCTGTTGCTCAGGGGTCGACGTACGACCGGTCGTTCATCCTTGGGTCTGAGGCGGCCTACCGGGAGGCCGGCTACGTCGCGGCCAGTCGAGCACGAGAGTCGAGCGCGTTCTACGTCTCCGAGGAGGTGGCGGACCGTGACGCGGACTGCGTCCGGGAGCCCCCGATGCGCGACGGTGAACAGCGTTGGGTCGAGCGGCTGAGCCGTACCAGAGGCGAGTCGCTCGCCCTCGACCTCGACTGAGGGTAGCCGCCGCAAAGGGTGGGTGGATGCGTCGGCGCGCACGTCGGCTGCGTCAGCCCGTCACCCGGGTGAAGCCGTAGAGGTCGCCCCAGTCCGCGTAGGGCTCGATGCGGACGACCGCCCCGGTATGCGGAGCGTCGACCATGAGCCCGTTGCCGACGACGATGCCGACGTGACTGATGCTGCCCGGCGTCCCGCCGAAGAACACGAGGTCACCCGGTTGTTCCGAGCCACTGGCCGGGTGGCTCCCGGTCCACCACTGCTCGGCAGCGGTGCGCGGCAGCTGGACGCCGCCCGAGCGGAAGGCTGCCTGGGTCAGGCCGCTGCAGTCGAAGCGGCCGTCTGCCCCGTCCCCGCCCCACTCGTACGGGGTGCCGATCCGGCCCGATGCGAAGCCGATGGCTCGGTTGGCTACCGGTCCGGCCGCAGCACCAATGGTCAGCGCTGGCGGAGCGGACATTTCCCGTTCGGACGCGAGGATGGTCGTGACGTAGTTACGCGTCTCGGTAATGGGCGGGATGCCGCCGGCCTCGATGACGGCGTACGGCCCGGCGTTGTAGGCAGCCAGCATCAGCGATGTGAGGTCGCCTCGTAGCCCTCCGAGGTCGGTGGCGAGGGCGCAGTCGTAGCGTGCCTGGGCGTAGATGGCGTCGACCGGGTTGCGCGGGTCGGCCCGACCGTCGCCGTTCGCGTCCCCTCCCCAGATGGCCCACGTGCCCGGCATGAATTGCGCCAGGCCGACCGCACCGGCCGGCGAGACGGCCGAAGCGTCAAAGCCGCTCTCCGCCTTGGCCTGCGCGGCGAGCAGGGCAGGGCTGACCGTTGGGCACAGCCGGCCGGCCGCGGCGAAGTCGGGCGCCAGCGCGGCCGGCACGGCATCGGCGCGTAGAACGGCCGCCCCGCCGCCACCCGAAGGTGCGATGCCGACGAAGGCTGCGAGGAGCAGCAGACCGACCAGCCCAGCGGCCAGGGCCGCTCCCGCACCACCAGCGACCAGCCAAGCAGCAGTACCTCCGCTAGGCCTGCGCCGTCCGAGCGTCAGCCCGACTGCGATTGTGCTCAAGGTTGTCCTCGCCCGAGACGTAATCGATCAGTGCTTGCCGCGTCAGCCGCCACTCGCGGCCCACCTTCCGCCCGGGTAGGCGCCCGGCGCTGAGCAACTTGCGCACCGTGTCGGCCGGCATCTGCAGCAGCTGACCGGCCTGCTCGACGGTCAGCACCAGCGGTAAGGCAGCCGATTCGTCGTCCTCCATGCGCGTCCCCCACGGCCGATGAGTACCGGCACTATGTAACACGAAACGCCGGTTCTAGCCGTGTTTCGCAGATGTTTACCTACAACAGCGTCCTGTCGCCGTTGACAGCAGGCAAATGCCATGCACACTGCGTCAGGGACACAAGCAGACGGTCGCACGACTAGTCCAGCTAGTTCGGCAGCCGCAGCGCGTGTCGCCTCCCTGGCCACCCGGGCCAGGCCGAACCCCTGGGAGGGGATCCGTGGTAACACTCGCCTCAGCTCACCTGCTCGCCGCCGGCCTCGGTGACGTCATTCAGGGCGTCAGCCCGTCCTGGGGGCCATTCGGCGCCGTCGGCGGCAAAGCCAAGGTGGCGCTCGGTGTCATCTGGGCCGCAGCCCTGGCCTTCGTCATCGGTCGGACCATCTGGGGAGCCGCCCTGCAGCAGTTCGGGGCGCGCTCCTACAACAGCGACTCCGCCGAGCAGGGCAAGCAGATGTTCCGCGGCGGGCTGGTGGGCATCGCGGTCCTGGGCTCCATCACGACCCTCGCGACGATCGCCTACGGCATGGCTGTCTGAGCATGACGACGGCGGAGTGGGTCGACCTGGAGGCCCTGCTGGGCGCCGGGCAGCTCGCTTTCGCCGTCTGCATGCTGCTTCGAAGCTGGCGCCGCCGACGGCACCGCAAGCACGAACAGGGCCGTACGCGGCACGTCGTCCAGGTCCCTGCCGGGAGTCACGTCGACCGCCTCCCCGACTGGTACCGGTCGCTGCCTCCCGCCGAGCGCGTCTGGGCCGCCCTGCCAGTCCGGACCGCTCCGATACCGATCCCCCGGAGAAGGCCATGACCTTGCTTGACGAACCCAGCCACCAGGTGCTGTACGAGCCTGCGACACCCCCGCGCCGGCGGCGGGTCAGCGCCGCGCTTGTCGTCGGCGTCGCGCTCACCCTGCTGCTGCTGACTGCAGCGGGCTTGTGGGTGGCGGGACGTCACCCGAGCCGACCGGCCGCGGCAATTTCGAGCCCGGCCACGGCAGCGAACCCGCCGGTGAGCGCCGACGCGGGGGCAGCCATCCCTGCCTCTCCTGGCGCGACGCGAGTGGTGCACGGCGTTCCGGTCGGCTACCCGCGCGACCCGAGCGGGGCGGTGGCCGCCGCGACCGGTTACCTCGTCGCGCAGTCCGACCCGCAGATGTACGTTGCCGCCCGGCGCCACGACGTCATCCGCACCATCGCCGCACCCGGGTCTGCCGACGACCTCATCGCCCAGATCGACCCCGGTATGCAGCTCGCCGCCCGAGGCTTCGGCGTCGACGCCCAAGGACACGCAGCCGGCGGCCCGCTCGTCTCCCGCGTCATGCCGCTCGGTTGGCGCCTGGACAGCTACACCCCAGACCGCGCCCGCGTCACCGCCTGGTACGGCACGTTGGCCGGCGTCGCCGGACTGCACTCCCAGGCGCCGGTCACTTCCGAGTTCGCAACCGATTCGATCGACCTGCAGTGGGCGGAGGGCGACTGGAAGTGGTCCGGTCTCGTGCATGCGGCCGGACCGGCTCCGGTGGGAGGGGTTCAGCCACCCAGCAGCGCCGACCAGATCGCGCTCGCCATTTCCACCTTCCACCCCTACGCCTACGGAGGCAGCCGGTGAAGGCTCGCAAGCCAGCACCGACCACACACCCCAGGCGTCGTTTGGGCCGAGTCAAGGCCCTCGCCGTCGTCCTCGGCCTGCTCGTCGTCACATCGCTGGCTGGAGCAGCACCTGCGCAGGCAGCGCCGGATCCGTGCTCGGGCCTGTCGGGCGCTGTCCAACAGGCATGCGAGTTCACGTCGAGCGCGACTGGTCTCGGCGGCCTGGTCTCCACCGCGCAGGGCGCCGCAGACGCTGTCAACTGCGCCACTGACCCGGTCGGCTGCGTCGCCAAGTCCTCCGCCACCGCCGCGAGCTGGTTCCTCGGCCGGCTCGCCGACGTCCTCGGCGCGACCAGCGCGATCGACCCGTCGGACCCTGCCGTTCTTCGCATCTACGGTCTGGTCTTCGGGTTGTCGTTGTTCCTCACCCTTGTCGTCGCAATCCTGTCGATCGCCCGATCGGCCGGCACCGGTCGCACCGGAGAGTCGGTCAAGACAGCCACTGCCTACCTGCTGCTCTCGCTCGTGGCCAGCGCCTTCTTTCCCCTCGCCGTGTTCCTGGGCAACGAGCTCACCGACGGGGTCGCCACCGCTTTCTCCACCGTCGGGGCGCACGACCTGAATCAGTTCTTGCACTCCACCGGCGCCCAGCTGGTCGCTATGCAGTCCTCGACCGTCGGGGGGCCCTTCGCGCTGCTGCTGTTCTCTCTGGTGACGATCATCTGCTCGCTGATCCTGTGGATCGAGCTGCTGCTGCGCAAGGCCGCCTTCTATGCGGTGCTCGTGTTCGCCCCCGCGGTGTTCAGCGGCCTGACCTCCGAACGGATGTGGCACCACGTCAAGCGCTACGTCTACTTCCTGCTGGCGCTGCTCGCCTGCAAGCCGGTCGTCGTCATCATCCTGTCGCTGGCGGCCAGCCTGACCACGACAAGCACTGACGGCTCATCCATCCTCGCTACCTGCGCCCTGCTGCTGATGGCGATCTTCTCGGCCGGGTTGCTGTTCAAGCTCATCCCGCACGTCGGTGAACAGCTCGGCGGCGCGGTCAACGCCCGCCGCGAGCTCTCGGGCGCCGGTCCGCTCGGCGCTATCCCCGGTCCCGCCTCGATCGCCCGCCGGTCCATCCAGACTCATGCCGTCGGTCGGGCAGGGGGCGGGGCGAGCAAGGTCGCGCCGGCGGTCGTCGGCGCCGGGGCCACCGCCGGGCTCGCCGGGGCCTCTCTGGTCGCCCAGCGGGTCACGGCCGCTGCCAGCAGCGGGGCAGGGTCTATAGGGGCCCGGCGTACCGGCGAGGGGCGCTCGTCCGCCCGGGCCCCCTCGGGAACCCCGCCACCACCGCCCAGCCACGTCGGAACCGGCAGCAGGGAGGGCTCGTGACCACCATAGCCGCGGACGGACCCCGCGTCTACAGCCTCGGGCAGACGACGCACCGCTCGCTGCTCGGCCGCCGCGAACCCGGCGAGGTCGTCGTCCTGTGCCTGGGCATCGCCACCGGCGTGCTGTTCGCCATCGCATCCGGCGGCCAGCCCATCGGCTTCGTCCTGCTGGCAGCAAGCATCCTCACCGCGCTAACCGTCGTGTTCGTTCCGCTACGGGGACGCACCCTCTACCGCTGGCTGCCACTCGACGTCCGTCACGCGCGGAAGAAGCGCGCCGGCACGCTGTCCTACCGGTCGGGCTCCTACGAGGCCGGCTTCCTGCTCGATGGGACCCCAGTCGACGTGCCGCCACCGTCACCTGTCGGTCCGGTCAAGTGGATGTCCATCCCGTTCCGCGGCGAACCCCTCGCGGTCCTGCTCTCCCAGACAGACGGGGCACTGACCGCCACCATCGAGGTCGAAGGACCGGGACACGGCCTGTTCGACGGACCCGAGCTTGAGGCCTCCCACGCCCGCTGGGGCTCGCTGCTGCGCGAACTCGCCAACAGCGAGGGCTTTCTGGACCGCGTCGCCCAGATCACCCGCACCTCCCCGTCGCGCAGCAGCAGCCACGCCGCGTGGGTCGACGGGCGCCCCGACGCCGGCATCCCCACCGAGCTGATCCAGTCCTATGAGGACCTGCAGGTACGCGTCACCACCAGCACCGATAGCCACCGCAACTACGTCGTCGCCCGGATGGGTGCCGGCGAGGCCCGCGCCAAGGCGGTCAAGCTCGCCGGAGGCGGCGACGCAGGCCTGTGTGCCCTGATGGTCCGTGAAGTCGAGGCCCTCGCCGACCGCCTCGAGGACGCCGGCTTCCGCGTCGTCAGCGGTCTGGACGCTGCCGCCACGGCCGAGCTGATCCGCTCGACCTACGACCCTGACATCGCCGCCGACCGCAGCCCGGGTAGCGCTGGCATCACGCTCCTTCCCCGCGACGCCTGGCCCAGGCACAGCCACGCCGGCCGTGAGCACCTGGAAGCCGACGGCTGGTTCCATGCCACCGCCGCCGTCCGCTGGCCGACCGTCGGGGTCGGCGTCGGCTTCCTGACACCGCTGCTCGTGCAGTGCCCCGGCATCGTCCGGACCGTCTGCGTCGTCACCGAACTCATCCCCACCGACGTCGCGATGCGCGAGGCACTGTCGGACCTCACCCACGAGACAGCCGAGCGGCGACGGTCGGAGAAGGCCGGCGAGGTCGACGACCCCCGGCGCCTGGTGCAGGCCGGGACGATGAACCAGCGCGCCGCCGACGTCGCCCAAGGTGCGGCCGGCGCACGGATCGTCGCCTACGTCAGCGTCTCAGCCACCAGCTCCGACGCGCTGGAAGGCGCCAAGCGCCGGGTGCGGACCGCAGCCGCACGCGCGTGGTTAGCCCTTGAATGGTGCGACAAGGAACACGACCGGGCCATCGTCAACGTCCTTCCGTTGGGACGGGGGCTGCGATGACAACCGTCCGACCCGTACCGTCGCCGCTCGACCCACAGGACGCCGCTCGCATCGCCGCCAATCAGGCTGAAGCGCTGGCCCGGGCGCAGGCCAAGGTCGCGCATCGCAACCAGCGGATCGAGGACCTGCGGCGGCAGGCCTCCCAGCAGCGGATGCGCCGGCCGCCCGCTGCCCGCCGAGCGAGCAAGACGGGACTGCTCTCGATGCTGTTCCGGCTGCACGAGACCCGCCGACGGGCCCTCGCCACCTCCACCACCCAAGCCGAGGCCGTACTGCTTGCCGCCGCCGAGCCGTCACTGGGCAACCGAGGGTCGATCATCGGCAAGGAGCTCTACAGCGGGCAGGCTTTCGTCTACGACCCGTTCGAGCTCTACGGCGACGACCTGCCCGGCCCCAACGTGCTGACCATCGGCGACGTCGGCGGCGGCAAGAGCGTTGGCTGGAAGGTCTACGCGATGCGCCAGGTCCGCCTCGGGCGCCAGGTCGCCGTCCTCGACAGCAAGGACCAGCAGGGCCAGGGGGAGTGGGCCCCGATCGCCCGTGCCCATGGCTGGCCCGTCGTCGCGTTCAGCCGCCGCGGCGGGGTGCGGATCAACCCGCTCGACCCGCGCATCGTCCGGGGCCACACCGAGCCCGGCGGGACCTGGCGGCCTGCGGGCAAGCGGGAGGACAGCGTCGGGCAGGATGCGCTGCTGCGCACCATCGCTGAGATCGCGCTCGGCCGGCCCCTTTCGCCTGAGGAGGGCTACGCGCTGCGCGCCGCGCACGAGCAGGCCCTCGACATCACCGCCGACGGGCAGCGCGACGCCACCCTGCCCGACGTCGTCGCCGCGCTGTTCGCCCCCACGCAGGCGGCCGCCGAGCGCACCCGCAGCACGCAGCTGCGGCTCGTCGAGGACGGGCGCAAAGTCGCCCTCGAACTCGACCGGATGGTCACCGGCGATGTCGCTGGCCTCGTCGACGGGCCGACGACGCTCGACGTCGACCTCGACGCGCCGCTCGTCGTGTTCGACCTGTCGCAGCTCGACCACGAGGGCCCGTCGCTGCCGATCGTCATGGCGATCATCGGCACGTTCCTGCAGTCGGCATGGGTCCGGCCCGACGGTCGCAAGCGGATCTTCATCGTCGAGGAGGGCTGGCACGTCATCGGCAACCTGTCGACGGTGCGGCTGTTCCGGCGGCTCTACAAGCTCGCCCGCGGCCTCGGCCTGCAGAACATCGCCGTCGTGCACCACCTGTCGGACGTCGAGGACGGCGCCGACGGTGACCGTCGCGCCGCCGTCCAGGCCCTCGTCAAGGAAGCGCAGACGATCGTCGTCTACCGCCAGGACGCCGAGGAGACCCGCGCCGTCGCCCGCCGGCTCGGCCTGTCCAAGGCAGCCGTCGCGCTCATCCCCGAGCTGCCCCGCGGCTGTGCGCTGTGGAAGATCGGCCGCCGGGTGCGGCCGGTGCAGGTCATCGTCACCGACTACGAGCGCGAGCTCGTGTTCACCAACGCAGCCATGCAGGAGGAGTAGATGTGCGTCCCGCGCCGGCCCGCAAGCCCGGGCCGAGGATCGACCCGGTCCAACTCACAGCAGCAGTCGTCGGCGTCCTCGCGGGGCTGTACGCGCTCCTCGCCGGACTGACCGCCTGGATCGCCGGGACGCTCTTCGGACGCGGCGCGCCGCACGTCCGGCTACTTGAGATCGGACCAGTCCTCGTCCGGCTCCCGCAGCACCTCGGCGACCCGCGGGTCGCCTGGGCGGCAGCAGACTCGCGGCTGCTGCCCGGACCGGTCGGCTACTACGCCGCCCTGCTGCTTGCCGTACTGCTGCTCGAGGTTCTGGCCGCACCGCTCGTATGGGGTGCGCTCCTGGCCAGCGGACTTCTCGAACCTGGACCGACGGATGGGCCAGACGACCGGCCCCATCCGTTCCGCAGCCGAAGCGTAGCGGAGCGGCCGTCGGACGCCCTGGCGACACGCAAGGACCTCGCCGACCTGCTCGTCGACGCGCCTCAGCCGGGCCGCGTTGTCCTCGGTCACGCCTTTGGGAAGCTCGTCGCGAGCCAGGTCGAGCACTCCGTCCTCGTCGTCGGGGCCACTCGCTCCGGCAAGACCCGCGGCTTCGCCATCCCCGCGGTTATCGACTGGGCCGGTCCGGCGATCGTCCTGTCCGCGAAGACGGACCTGCTGCACGCCACCTTCGAGCAGCGCCGAAAGATCGGCCCCGTCTGGGTCTTTGACCCCACCGGCGTCTCTGGCGTCCCGACGTCGACGTGGTCCCCGCTCGGGCAGGCCGAGACCTGGGGCGGGGCGCTTCGGGTCGCCGACGCAATGAGCAAGCTGTCCCGAGCCACCGGCGGGCTCGGTGGCTCAGACCACTGGTAGATCGTCGCGGCGCAGCTGCTTGCTCCGCTGCTGCACGCGGCCGCACTCGCGAAGCTCGACATGGGCGACGTCCTGGGCTGGGTCAAGAGCCAGGACTGCGACCCCGCCCTGCGAGCGCTGTACCTCGCGGGCGCCGAAGCGGCTGTCGACAGCGTGCGAGCGACCCTCAAGACCGAGCCAAGACAGCGCGACTCGGCCTTCTCCACCTGCCGGACTGTTCTCGACGCCTACGAAGACCCAGCTGTACTCGAGGCGTCACGCGACTGCGGGATCCGGCCTGAGCGGCTGCTAGGCGGAGGCCCTAGCACCGTCTTCCTCGTCGCCACCGCTGCTGAACAGCAGCGCCTCGCCCCGCTCTTCCTCGCCCTGGTCGACGAACTGACCCGTGCGACACTGCGCCGCGCGTCCGAGGAACGTGCCTCGAGCGGATTCGCCGTCCGGTCCGACGCCGACCGCGTCTTGCTACTACTCGACGAGGCCGCCAACATCGCACCGATCCCGAACCTCGCCGCTCTCGCCTCGGTCGCTGGCGGCGAGGGGCTGCAACTGGTGACGATCTACCAGGATCTCTCCCAAGTCCGGCATGCGTACCGGGACGAGTGGGGATCCATAGCCAGCAACCACGTCGTCAAGGTCGTCCTGCCGGGCGTTAGTGATCCGGAGACGCTTCGTTACTTCTCTTCCGTGGTCGGCGATGAGGAGACACTCGAGGTGCTCGAGACGCGGGACTCGTCAGGGCGAACCTCGAGATCGGAGCACATCGCGCGCGGTCCAGTGGTACCCCTTCGAGCGCTCAGAGAGCAGCGCACCAACAGTGGGTGGCTCGTCTCTGGAGCTCGACCGGCGGGGCAGATCCGCCTTCGGACGCAATCTCCCGTGGCCTGACCCAGCCGGTGACCCGCCGCCGCCCCTCGGGGGTCGCTGAGCCTGCACCGGGACGCAGCAGCTATAACAGCAGGGATGGTCTCCGAAGAGCAGCCACCGGACGAACTGGCTAACCCCATCATCAACCGCCCCTACGACGCGCCGACGCGGCACTTCGAGCTCGGTCCGACCGGGCCAACCGGAGTCCTGCTGACCGGCCGTCGGCCGAGCGAATCGCTGGTCCCCATCGCGGCGAGCCGCAAGGGACGGCGGCAGGCCGACGGCTCCGTCCAGGCGACTCTGGACGTTGAGCTGACCGCCGAGCGGCGCGAGCGAAACACGCTCATCAACGACCTGCGCCGCGAGATCGAGCGCTGGCGGTTGCGCGACTACGAGCGGGTCACGCCGACCACGCGCAAGCTGCTGCAGCACTGGGCAGACCCCACCCGGGAGAACCGGGTCCTGTTCTGTCAACGGGAGGCAGCCGAGACAGCGATCTTCCTCGCCGAGGTTGCCGGACGGCACGGCTACGCCGACTGGCGCGCCCGGCTTGGCGAGGCCAATGCTGACCACAACGCCGGGCTGCCGCGGGTCGCCCTGAAGATGGCCACCGGCGCAGGCAAGACAGTGGTGATGGCCATGCTCGTCGCCTGGCAAACGGCGAACAAAGTCGCCTCACCTCGCGATGCCCGGTTCACCAGGCGCTTCCTTGTCGTCACTCCTGGCATCACGATTCGCGACCGGTTGCGAGTCCTGATACCGGGAGATCCTGGCAACTACTACGACGAGCGCGAGCTGGTGCCACCCGACCTTGCAGGCGCTCTACGGTCGGCTCAGCTCGTGATCACCAACTATCACGCGTTCCAGCTCAAGGACGCCAAGGAGCTCGATGGCGTCAGCAGCACGACCAGGAAGCTGCTGCTCGCCGGACGAAGCAATGACCCTTTCCGGGAGACACCGGATGCGATGGTGACCCGCGTGCTGCGGGATCTCGGCGGAGGTGCCGAGCCGGTCGTAGTGCTCAGCGACGAGGCACACCACTGCTACCAGGACAAGCCTGTCCCGCAGCAGCTGCCAGGCACGAAGCCATCCGACGCCAAGCTGACGCGCCAGCAGCAGGAGGCAAACGCCGAGGCGCGGGTGTGGTTCCGGGGACTGCAGGCGGTGGCACGCAAGGCGGGGATCAAGGCGGCTTACGACCTGTCCGCGACGCCGTACTACCTGTCCGGTTCCGGCTACAACGAGGGCTACCTCTTCCCCTGGACCGTCAGCGACTTCTCGTTGATGGACGCGATCGAGTCCGGCATCGTCAAGATCCCGCGGACCCCGGTGGACGACGACGCGACCGGCGATCTGGTGACCTACCTCCGGCTCTGGGACCACATCGGGGCTGCGCTGCCGAAGCGAAATGTCAGCTCGACCACCGGAGTGCTCGGCTGGGTACCGCCCGGTGAGTTGGAGGGCGCGCTGCGGAGCCTCTACCGCAGCTATCTACGGTCCTACGAGTATTGGGAGCGGGAACTTGCCGGGTACGGCGAGCCGCCGCCGGTGCTCATCGTCGTCTGCCCGAACACCGTGGTGTCGAAGCTGGTGTACGACTGGATCGCCGGCGGGGCCGCGGCGACGACCGGCCATCTGACGTCCGGCGAGCTAGAGCTGCTGAGCAACGTCGTCGACGGGGCGCCGCGGGAACGGCCAGTGACGATCCTTATCGACTCAGCGCGGCTGGAGTCGGGCGACGCCCTCGCCAAGGATTTCCGGGAGGCCGCAGCGGCCGAGATCGACGCTTTCTCCCAACACCTGCGTCGGCAGAACCCAGATATGAACGACGACGAGCTCACCGATGAGGTCATTCTCCGGGAGGTGATGAATACGGTCGGCAAGCGGGGCAAGCTCGGAGAGGGCGTGCGCTGCGTGGTAAGCGTGCAGATGCTGACCGAGGGGTGGGACGCCAACACGGTGACGCACATCCTCGGCGTGCGGGCGTTCGGCAGCCAGCTTCTGTGCGAGCAGGTGGTCGGGCGGGGTCTGCGCCGCCGGTCGTATGCGCTGACCGACGACGGCTACTTCGCGCCGGAGTACGCCAACATCTATGGCGTTCCCTTTCAGTTCCTGCCCACCGATCGCCCGGCTCCCGAGGTCTTGCCGCCACCGCCCGCTGTGCTCGTGGCGTCCGTGCCAGGGCGGGAGCACCTGCGGATCACCTTCCCGAAGCTGGACGGCTACCGCGTCGAGGTGCCGGACGACGAACTCCACGATGCCCTCGACGAGGCGTCCCGGTTCTCCATTGGCCCGAGCACCGTGCCGACACGCACCGACCTCGCTGGCATCGTCGGCTCGGGGGAGCGCGAGGCGGGTGAGCAGAGCGTGCTGCGCGACCAGCAGGTGGCATACGTGCTGGCGAGGCAGGTGCTCCGCGCGTACCTGACCGTGCTCGGCGGCGACTCTCGCCCGTGGCTCTTCCCGCGGCTCGTCTCCATCTGCCGCGATTGGCTCGCCCGATGCGTCGACGTCGAACAGGGTCTCGATGTTGGACAGCTGCTCAACGTTGCCGAACTGAGGGCCCGGGCGGTTGAGGCGATCTGGGGCGCGATCGTCGTGCAAGTTGGGTCGCGACGTGAGCGGCTGCGGCCAATGCTGCGACCGGCCGAACCGTCCGGCTCGACAGCGAACATCGCCTTCGCCACCCGGAAGCCAGTGGAGGAGACGGAGAAGTCCGAGGTCAGCCACGTGACGCTGGACGGACGCGGCGGCAACACCTGGGAGCAACTACTCGCCAACGCTTGCGAGCGAAACGACGACGCCGCGGCCTACGTAAAAAACGACCGGCTCGGCTTGACTATCCCGTACGTGCACGCCGGGCGGGCGCACTCCTACCTGCCGGACTTCCTCGTCCGTCTCCGGCGCCGAGCGGACGAGCCGTTTGACCGCATGCTGATCGTCGAGGTCTCCGGCTCGCAGAAGAGCCCGGGGCCGACTGCCGCGAAGGCCCGGACAGCCCGCAACCAATGGTGCGTGGCCGTCAACAATCACGGCGGCTTTGGCCGCTGGGGCTACGTGGAGATCCGGGACATGGTCGGCGTGCGGCAGAAGCTCGCGGACGCGATCGACGCCCTGTACGCCGATCAGCCAATCGTCGGCGACCCAGACCTGCTCGACTTTCCGACCCGCGAACGGAGCAGCCGTGCCGCCTCGTAATCGTCGATCTCCCGGGCCGACGCCGGTGATATCGCTGACGCACGACGACAAGCGAATGAATCTGCCGACAGCCGATGCGGCGGACGCCTACGACTACCAGCCGGAGGTCCGCCAGGTGTCGTACCGGCGCGACCCGGCGCTGGACCCGCAGCTCGTCTGGCGCGGCAAGGACCTGCAGTCGACTGAGCTGCTGGCGGACGCCCCGCCGATCTACATCCAAGAGAAGATTGACCCACGGGTGCTGGTCGAGAACCTGCGCCGGACGGCGAAGACCGGCGAGGCCGAGCCCGAGGCGACGCTGTTCGAGGAGTTCGACGGGCTCGACGAGCTAGCTGCCGTCGAGTTCTACGAGCACGACGCGAACTGGTCGAACCGCATGGTCCTCGGCGACTCGCTGCAGGGGATGGCGTCGCTCGCGGAGCTGGAGAACCTGCGCGGCAAGGTCCAGATGATCTACATCGACCCGCCGTATGGCATCAAGTTCGGCTCGAACTGGCAGGCCTCTACGCGGCGCCGGGACGTCAAGGACGGCAAGCTCGAAGACGCCGCTCGTGAGGCCGAGCAGATTAAGGCGTTCCGCGACACTTGGGCCGATGGCATCCACTCCTATCTTGACTACCTGCGTGACCGGCTGTTGGCGGCCCGGGAGCTGCTGACCGAGAGCGGAAGCTGCTTCGTCCAGATCGGCGACGAGAATGTGCACCTCGTTCGGAGTCTGATGGACGAAGTATTCGGATCTGAAAATCATTGTGCGAACATCACATTCGCCAAGACCGCTAGCTTCAGCTCGGATCTCCTCAGCAAAACGCACGACACACTGCTCTGGTACGCGAAAAAGAGGGATTCGGTCAAGTACCGACGTCTCCTCACACCACTCGTTGAACGCACCGGCGGGGGCACCTACACATGGATGGACGTACCCGGATCTCCGTCGCGAAGAATGACTCAAGCCGAGGTTGCAGGGGACGTCAAATTACCGGCTAATGCTCGTCGCTTCAGGTCCGCAGATATCACTAGTTCCGGCGCCAGCAAGGAAGGCTCCGCTCCAGTGACGATTAGCGGTGTCGACTACAGCCCTAGCCCGGGAACGCACTGGAAGACAACACGCGAAGGAGTCTTACGTTTGGCCAGGGCGGGACGCGTGTCCTCGAGTGGTAAGCGATTGGGCTACCGCCGATACGCAGAAGATTTCCCGTGGATGGCTTTTACGGACGTATGGGAAGATACAATCATCGGGACCTTCACGGATAAATGGTACGTAGTGCAAACTGGTACAAAGGCGGTGGAGCGCTGCATGCTCATGTGTACTGACCCTGGTGATCTCGTGCTCGACCCCACCTGTGGTTCTGGCACCACGGCGTACGTCGCCGAACAGTGGGGACGGAGGTGGATCACGATCGACACCTCGCGCGTCGCACTCGCCCTGGCTCGTCAGCGGCGCATGGGCGCTCGGTACCCCTACTACCTCAAGGCGGATTCGCCGGAGGGGCGAGCCAAGGTGGCGGAGGTCGCGGGCAAGCCGCTGCCGCCGGCCGAGACCCGGGGTGACCTCCGGCAGGGCTTCGTCTACGAGCGGGTGCAACACATCACGCTGAAGTCGATCGCAAACAACCCCGACATCGTCGAAGGCATGACCCGCGAGCAGATCAAAGGGGCGATCAGGCGACACGCGGACTTCGAGGTCCTTTACGACCGGCCCTACGAGGACCGCGGCAAGGTACGGGTCACGGGCCGCTTCACCGTGGAGAGCCTGTCGCCGCACCGGGCGCTTGCTTTCGACTCGAACGACGACCCTGCGAAGCGTGAGTCGATCAGCGAGCAGAGCGCAACCGAGGACTCGACCGGCCCGGTGTTCGAGCAGTCGATCCTGGACAACCTGGTCAAGGCCGGCATCCAGAACGGCAAGCGCAACGAGCGGATCACGTTCGCGACGCTCGACCCTTACCCCGGCTCCTACCTGCAGGCGGTCGGGGAGCAGATCGTCGACGGGGACAACAGCGATGCGGACAACGCTGCGCCCGGACGGGTGGGCATCGCCATCGGACCCCAGTACGGCACGGTAAGCCCGGCATTCATCAAGTCGGCCGCGAGGGAGGCGATCGCCGCCGGCGACGTGGACCTGGTCGCCGTTCTCGGCTTCGCGTTCGACGCGCAGGCGACGGAGGTCACCGAGCAGGACGGCGTCACGGTCACTCCGTCAGACGAGGGCTTCGCGACCGTCGCGGGTGAGCGCCAACTCGGCCGCATTCCGGTGCTTCTCGTCCGGATGAACGTGGACTTGCTCATGGGCGAGGAGTTGAAGAAGTCCGCAGCCGGCAATCTGTTTACGGTGTTCGGCGAGCCGGACATCGAGCTGCGCGAGGTCGCGAACGGCCGGCGCATCGTCGAGATCAAGGGGGTCGACGTCTTCGACCCGACCACCGGCGAAGTTCGGAGCAGCGACACGAGCCAGATCGCGTTGTGGATGATCGACACGGACTACGACGAGGAGTCGTTCTTCGTCCGGCACTGTTACTTCACCGGGGGCAACGACCCCTATAAGCGGTTACGGGCTGCTCTGAAGGCTGACATAGACGTCGAAGCTTGGGAGTCGCTGTACCGCACCGAGTCGCGTCCCTTTAGTCGCCCATCCACCGGCAAGATCGCTGTTAAGGTCATCAACGACTACGGCGACGAAGTCATGAAAGTTTTTGAGGTCTAAGACTGCTGAATCGCTGGCGCCCCGAAAGGCACGACTGAACAGGACGCCGCGCTGCCGAACCGCTATGCCGGCTCTCCGCACTTGACGGGGGTGTCGCGAGGTAGGTGAGGCTCGTGGCCTCGCCATGCTGGTTGTTCTTCAGGCATCCAGTAGATGAGGCCACGAGCATGAAGGACCGTACGACAGTGATGATGAACCTGGCACCGACCGCCAGGCCTGACCCGACGTACGACCGCCCGGCTGTCTGTTGCACCGCCATGCCATGCCATGGCGCTGGCCGTTGACCCGACACCATTTGAGCACGTTGAGGCGCGGATGATGCCAAGGTGGACACACACGACACCGGCGGCCTGAACCCCGAGCCTGCTCGCAGCCCTCGACCTGCAGCCGGACGGCCCGTAGCGGGTCTGCAACGCCTCGGGCAACTCGAGGGCGAGATCATCCCGGCTTGGCTGCGCCCCACTGACGGCGAGAACCGGCTGCCCGCCGGCGCAGCCATCCTCGTCGCCGTCCTGCTGCAGCTCACCGTGCCGAACAAGTACGGGCTGCATCCACGCTGGCTGCTGCCTGCCCTCGAGCTCGTGCTGCTCGCCGTCCTGACCGCACTCAACCCGATACGGCTCACCCGCGCGACACCGATGGGCAAGTACGCCTCGCTGCTGGTCGTCGCCGTCATCACTCTCGACAACGCATTCAGCGCTGCCTTCCTGGACTACGACATCGTCACCGGCAAGGCCAGCCAAGACGCCACCGGCCTGCTCGCCAGCGGCGCCGCGATCTACCTGACGAACATCATCGCGTTCGGCTTGTGGTTCTGGGAGATCGACCGCGGCGGCCCCTTCGCCCGAGCCCGAGCCACCAGCCCGCACCCGGACTTCCTGTTCCCCCAGATGAGCTCGCCCGACGTCGCCCACCCCGACTGGGAACCCCGGTTCGTCGACTACCTCTACGTCAGCTTCACCAACGCCGTCGCGTTCTCCCCCACCGACACCATGCCGCTCACCCGAGGCGCCAAGGCCCTGATGGCCCTGCAGAGCCTCGTTGCGCTGTCCACTATCGGCCTCGTCATCGCCCGAGCCGTCAACGTCCTTAAGTGACGGCCGCAAGGTGTGACGACGAGGAGAGGGTGCGATGGCGGTCGACGCTCGACCATTGGGCTCCTCCTCAGGCAAGCGGGCCGACGCTCGGCGCAACGAACAGACGCTGCTCGAGAGGCGGACGCCGACGTCTTCGTGACCTCCGGCGTCGAGGCGCCGGTGCGCGACATCGCGACGAAGGCCGGGGTGGGGATGGGAACGATCTACCGCCACTTCCCCACCCGGGCGGACCTGATCATCGCCGTGTACCGGCACCAGGTCGACGCCTGCGCCGAGGCCGGGCCGACGCTGCTGGCGAACACGAGTCGCCGTACAGCGCGCTGGGGCAGTGGATCGACCTGTTCGTCGACTTCCTGGTCACCAAGCACGGACTCGCCGCGGTGATGCGGTCCGACAACGCCGGCTTCGAGGAGCTGCACGCCTACTTCCTGCGCGGCCTCGGAAACCGCCGCGTCGGCGTCGACGGCGACGGCGACTCCCGCTATGACGCTCGCCGCATGGTCGGCCTGCTCATCGCCGGACTACGCCAACCGCAATCGAGCTGACTGTCCAGCCCCCAGCGATGCCGGTCTGCGTCGCGCCCATCCCACCTCAACTCCGAAGTGGGGAACCCCAACGAGCACGCCAATCCTGGTCTGGGCCGGGTGCCGCAGGCCCCGCCCAGCGCTTGATCTTCCAGTGCGGTACGAGCTCGCGGTCCCGCTTGTCAGGCCCGACGCCGGGCATGTGGCCACCATGAGCCGGCCCTAGCCGATCAGCGAGGCAATGGCGGCCCGCTTCACTTAAAGTCGATGATCAGTCCCGGCGGCGACACGCTCCGCGTCATCGCGTCCCGGGTGAACCGGGTCGGAGAGGCCAGTGGTGTGCCAGGAAGAGTTCATGGCCGATGAGGTGCTCAACCCGGCGGTAGTTCTGCAACGGGCCGCCGCGCAGCTACGCGCCGACCAACATGAGGTGTTGGCTGCTTCTTTGAAGGAGCTCGGTAGTCATCTGAGCCGGCAGGCCGCGACGCAGATCGAAATTCCGCTCGCCGGCGGCCAGGGTGACGCCACGTCAGACGATGGCCGCCGCTGACCCGTTCATGCCAGACGGCTCGTGCGCTGCGACCCTCGGTCGACAGCCGAGACCCGACTCGTTTCACGCGGTCCGGGTCGAGGTGTTTGCCTTTGTTGTCCAGGTCACCGCACCTGGCTAGGGGTGGGCGCGCGGCGGTCACGGGGCGTCTCCGCGTGTCCGGCTGCCGGTCGTCCTACCAGCCGCCACCGCCGCCGTCGCTGTCCCCGCCCCAGCCGGCGCCGTCGCTGTAGTCGTTGCGGTCTCCGTAGCCACCGCCATAGCCCTGCCCGCCGCCGAGCAGGTCACCGACGGCGTCCCCGAGCACCTCAGCACCTACGACGGCGCCGCCGACCGCGAGGGCCTTCTTCCAGAAAGGAGTGCGGTAGTAGCCGGCAGGAGCGGCTCCCGGCTGGCCGGGGAACCAGTGCGGCGCGGAGGGGTGGTAGTCCGGGTGTGCCATGTGCTGCTTGCCGTCGATCTGCACCGGCGTTGGGCTGGTGACCTCGCTGGCCGGGGTCGGCAGGTCGGGGCCGAGCGGCAGGCCCTGCCTGCCTCGGACGAAGCGCGTTGCTGTCAGGCCCTCGATGACGATGCGGCGCGCCACCTCCAGCTCCCCGGCGGTGGTCGCCGATGCGAGCAGGGCTCCGGCGGCGTTGTTGCGCTCGGCGGCATCGGCGAGTGCTTGCCGGCAGGCCGGGTCACCGCCGTCGGGAAGGTTGCTGACATCGGCGGCGAGGCGTGCCTGCCAGCTGCTGACCTCAGCCCGAAGGGCTGCTACCTGCTCACGCTCACGCCGGCTGCCGAACACGCGCCCCACCTCATCCTCAAGGACTCCAGCCAACAGTAGCCCGCGACATGGGACGACGCTGCACACGGCGGTGGCCGCCGAAGGCGTCCAAGGGGGAGGGTGATCCGGGCAGCGCGAACCGTCCGCATCCGCGCTGAAGGCCTGCCGCTCCTCGCGTCGGGCTGGGGAAAGCCTTGAAGCTTCCAGCGCTGATGCCCGTGTGCTGCGGCACTAGCGTTCTTGTGGTGAGCGCGCCGGGTCCGGTCATCGACGACGGTCGCTCCGCCCCGTGCCAGGCCGTTACGGACCAGGAGGCTCGACGCCGGCGCGGGCGCCGGCGTTGGCGCATCGGGGCCCTTGTGCTCCTCGTGATCGTCGCCGCCGCCGCGCTGGGAGAGCCGGTCGCTGACGAGCTCGACGTGGACGAGTTGACGCGCTCACTGATCGCGGCCGTGTCGACCCCAGGACTCGGCCGCATTGCCCATTCCGTCCGGCCGGGCTGGCTCCCGGCCCTGGGTGCGCTCGCGGTGTTGCACTACGTCGCGGCAGCAACCGCCGTCCGCGCTGCTGGCGACCTGCGGGGACGGCTGGGCGAAACCTGCCTTGTGCAGCTCGCCGCCGCCGCCGCGAACCGGCTCACCCCCGTCGGGCTGGGCTCGGCGGCGGTGAACGTCCGGTACCTGTCCCGACGAGGGCGAGCGGTGAGTGAGGCGATCGGCGCGATGGGAGCGCTCAGCCTTCTCGGTGGCCTCGCCGATCTCCTGTCGACTCTCGGGGTCTGGCTGGCCGACCGCGGCGGACCGACCAGCGACTCCGCGGCGGGCCTGCTGGGAAGAAGGGTTGCCCGTACCGTCGCCGGCTTCACGCCGTCGCCGGTCCTTCGCCTGGTTGTGCTCGTGGTGCTGCTCCTCCTTGCCGGTGTGCTGTGGCAGGTGAGCACCCGCCGACGAGCGAGTTCGCGGCGCCTCGTGGACGCTGCCCGGACGGCAATGTCCGCCGCCCTTGCCATCCGTCGGCGGCCATGGGCAGGTGCAATCTTGATGCTGGCCTCTGCCTCGACAACGTTGATCATGGGTGCTGCCTTCCTGGTCAGCCTGTCAGCGATCACGGGAAACAGGGCGACATCGGGCGCTACAACGTTGCTCCTGCTGTTCCTGGTCAGCTCCGCAGCTGCGTCGTCCGTCCCGACCCCGGCGGGCGTCGGCGCCACGGAGGGAGCGCTGGTCGGCGTCTTGCTGCTCGCTCACGACAGTGCTGCCCACGCGCTGACGTCGGTGTTGCTGTTCCGTCTGGTGACCTTCTGGCTGCCCGTGCCCTTCGGCCTGCTCGCAGCACGGCGGCTTCGTCGGCGCGGGCTGCTGTAGGCGCCCCAGTTGGGCTCTGAGACGGTGGGCGACCCTTCTACGGGCCATATCTCCCGTCCTCGATGAGCCGTGCGGCTCGCCGGGCGACGGTCAGGCGGGTGACGGGTTCGCCTTCAGCTGCGAGCTGCTGACGGGCCTGGTGCTGCAGGTGGGCGCGGTCGTCGGCGTCCGCGAGGGTGGCCTCCAGGCCGTCGAGCTCGGCCTGCTCCTGCCGGGTCCGTGTGAGGCCGGGTCGTTGGGCGTGGTCCCACCAGGGTCCTGCTTCGGCGAGGCGCATGGGGCTGCGGGTGGCGGGGTCGGCGGCGACGAGCAGCAGCGCCTCGCGGACGTGGGCTGCCGGCCAGCCGCGGACGGTGACAGCGAACCCGATGGCGGTGGCCAGGCAGGGTGCGGACCAGCGGACCGAGGGCTGGCCCAGGTCGCGGCGCAGGCCCTGGACGGTGGCGGCGAAGGCGTCGAGGTCGGTGATGCGGCAGGAGGCGAGCAGGTCCCCCTGCCGGCCGTTGCCCGGCCTGTTCGGCAGGGTGGCCTCCTTCACCCCGGCGACCACCACGACGGCGTCCCGTGCTCGTTGGTCGCGGGCGGTGGGTGGAGGTGGTGTCTCGGTAGGTACGTCTGGGTCGGGCCGCACGGCTGCGGCCCGGGGGGCCGCAGCGCTGCGGTTGGGGGGAGCCGCACCGGTGCGGCCCCCCGACGCACCGTCTGCCGCTGAGGCCACGGCGTCCGCGTGGGGGAGGGCCGCAGCGGAGCGGCCCTGCTCGCTCGGGCAATCGGTGGGGCCGTCGGGGTTGTGGGTGCGCAGGTGGTAGCGGTTGGTCAGCGTCCGCCCGCCCTGTGTGCGGCCTTCGACGGACAGGATCTCGGCGGCGGTGAGTTCTTTGAGGGCGCGGTCGACGGTATCGACGGAGCGATGCAGCCGGCGGGCGAGCAATGCCCGGCCGGGCATCCGGACGCCGCTGGTGTTGCCGTAGCGGGCGAGGATCGCGTAGAGCCGGAAGGCGGTGTCGGAGACGGTGGAGTCGAGCATCCACTCGGGGACGACGGCGAAGCGTTGCTCGACGGCGAGCTGGGCGTCCTGGTGTTGGCCGGCTGCTGGTGCTACAACGTCGCCAGCAGGTTCTGTCGTGCTGCGGGTGAGGGTGAGGTGGTCAGCCACGGCGCACCATCCACCGCGTCTTGCGGGACCGTCCGGGCCGGCGCATTTGCTCACCGTTTGCTAGCAGCCGCCACGTAACTACCCGGACGCACTGGCACTGGGCGGACACCTTGCCGTGACGAACCCGCACGTCACGCTTTTAATCCGCGGGTTCGGGGTTCGATCCCCCGACGGCCCACCTGCTCTGGCCTGCAGTTCTAGCCGGTGGCGTGCTCCTTCCCACCGGGTGCTGGGGGCAGGGTGGGGCCGGTGTGGGCCGCCGGTCTTGATAGCTACCCCTACCGCGTCACGCGCGGGTTAGGCGGTGTCGGGTCTGGTCGTGGTGGCCGGGTGGGTGGACGGCGGCGCTGCGGACCAGGCGGGCGACGGCTTCGGCGCTGTCGGTGGCGACGGTCGGCAGCACGGAGGTGTAGGTGTCGGCGGTGAGCACGATGCTGGCGTGCCCGAGCAGGTCCTGGATGACTTTGAGGTCGGCCCCGGCGGCGAGGGCGAGGGTGGCGGCGCCGTGGCGCAGGTCGTGCAGCCGGATCGGCGGAAGGTCGGCGGCGGCGACGAGGCGGGCGAAGCGGTGGGTGACCGTCCCGGGTCGCAGCGGCCCGCCGGCGGCGGTGGTGAACATTGGCCCGCTGCGGTCACCGGCGCGCCGGTGCTGGTCAGTGAGTCTGTTGGCGGTGTCGGCGTCGAGGGCGACGGTGCGGCAGCTGGCGGCGCTCTTGGGTTCAGTCAGGGTGGGGGCACCGCGGACTTCGACGAGCTGACGGCGGACGGTCAGGGTGATGGTGCCGTCGGCGGCGGTGTCCAGGTCGTTCCAGAACAGTCCGCAGGCCTCGCCGCGGCGTAGGCCGCGCAGGGCGATGAGTCGCAGCAGCAGGCCGAGCGGGTCGGCGTCCACAGCGTCGACGAAGGTCGCGGTCTGCTGGGCGGTCCAGACCGCGACCGGCGGCCGGCTGCCGCCAGCGCGCCAGGCCCGGACGCGTGGTTCGGTCCAGACGACGGGATGGGGCCGGCGGCCGGGGGACAGCTCGAGGTCTCGGGCGGCGTTGTGGTCGGTGAGGCCGTGGCGCTCGGCAGTGGACAGGGCGGTTCGCAGGGTTGCCCGCAAGCGGCTGCGGGTCGCTGCCGACAGCGGCCGGTCGCGCTGTGGTCGGCGGCTGATCGCAGCGAGCATGGCGACGTCGTCGGCCTGCAGGTCGGCCAGGGGGATGCCGCCGAGGTGGGGCAGTAGGTAGAGCCGGACGTGGGACTCATAGGCCCGGAGGGTGCTGGCCCGCAGGTGTGCCCGGGTGGCCAGCCAGCGGGTGAGCCACTGGCCGACGGTCAGGACCGGCCGCGATGGGCTGGTCCACGTCTGGAGCACGCCGCGGGCGGCTGCGCGAGTGGGGTAGCCGCCGCGGCGTAGCCGGCGCCGGTGCCCGTCCGGACCGGCGGGTAGCTCGAGGGCGGCATACCAGCTGCCGTGCCCGCGCCGGCCCAGCTCTGGACAGGGTTCGGGAGAACCGGCGGAGGAGCGGCTGCAGCGGCAGCCGCAGCGCTTGAACACCGAGCCAGGATGCGTTGCCATGCTCCGATGGTGACCCGCCGCCCAGCAGCCGGGGCGGTCGGATCTGGCAAGGCTCAACCCAGAGAAACGCCGCACGGGCTTGGCCCTCTCCGAGGGACCGTCGGCTCCCCGCTGGTTTCGCGCGGGTGCCGGGTTGGGCGCGGGCCGGTCGACGCCGGTGGCGGAGAGCTTCGTCGCTGGTCGGGTGACGGGCCGGTCGGTCCGTCTCAACGCGGCCTAACCATTAGACCTGTCGGAACTCGACACCCAGCAGGCTCGCGGCGGCCCGGTAGTCGGCCGCGTGAGCACCCAGGGATAGCGACCAGTGGTGGCCAACCCCGCTGGCGCTCCATGCGTCGATCCACTCGCCGGGGTCGCGCCCGAAGTTGACCCTGCTGGTGGTGTTCCCGATCGCCAGCAGCGGCCCCGGAACGACGGTCCCCTCGGAGGCAATGAACGATAGCGACCCGTCCCGATCTTGGCCCAGCCCGAGCAGAGTGACAGGCCCGTGCCGGACGTCGAACTCCACGCTCACGCCCCAGCCGCGCTTGCCGTGGTAGACCCCGAGGCCCCGCAGCAGGGGATCGCGGGAGCTCACTGCGAGATGCGCCGGGCCGTCGTGACCCATCTCGACGACGCCGTCCTCGAAGTTCAGCGCCTGGATCTCGCAGAACGACCCGCCCGCGCCCGCTGCCTGGGTGGCGAGCTGGGCGACGCTGGTGCGCAGCTCGTACTCGCCGGTGGCGGGGATGCCCCGCGCGGTGAGCAGCGAGGCGCCGAGGATCATCCCCGCGCCAAGCCGCTCGTGCTGCTCCCCGTCCAGCCCGCGGTGGTAGTAGGCGAGCGAGTCGAGGGCGAAGTCGTCGGCGAGCCGGTCCAGCCCGACCGATACCTTCGCGCCCCAGGCGAAGTCGGCGTCGACCACGGAGTCGTCCAGGGTGAAGACACGCCGGGCGAGGCCGAGACGCTCGGCGACCTCGGCGTCAGTGACCTCCTCGACGCGGTGCCGCAGGTCGTCGAACTCCAGCACCTCCACGTGCGAGCCGAACGTGACCGGCAGCAGTGTCAGGTCGGTGGAGACGTCGAGCATGCCGGGGTAGACGTGCCCCATCAGCCCGTGCCGCGCGTGCCGCAGCGCTGCGCGCACATGCGCCGCCCGGATCCACTGGCCGGTCCGCTGCCACGCCGACTCCTGGTGCAGCCACCCCGACACCGAGCGGAAGGGGATTCCCGCCCGGCGGAACACATTGCCCACCTCGGGCACTGGGCACTGCCCGCAGTAGGCCAACCACGCACCGGTGTCAAAGCTCGCGTGGTCCATCTTCTCGGTTGGCTGAAGGTCGACGACCAGCACCGGGGTGTTCGACCGTTGCGCTATCGGTAGCACCATTGATGAGGTCAGGTAGGTCGTCAGAAAGAGCACGATCAGGTCGCAGTCGGCACGCCGGAGCTGCTCGGCCGCGGCCGCGCCCTCCTGTGCGTCGGAAATGAAACCGACGTCGGTGACCTCCCCGTCCATCTCGCGGAAGCGCTCTGAGACGTAGCGCGCCGACTCCTCCAGCTGCGGCAAGAGCCCCGGAAACTGCGGCCAGTACGTGCCCAGCCCGCCAGCGACCAGCCCGATGCGGGTCTTCCGCCGCACCTTCGGCTGCAGCAGGTTGTGCAGGGGGGTTGCCATTGGCGTGGCGGCCGAGAGAGGCATGGAGCGCTCCAGAGGTAGAGGGGTCAGGTGGCGGCGTTCAGGAGGTCAGGACGACGAGCAGGGTGCGCGGGCCGTGCACGCCCTCGACCCGGGACAGCTCAATGTCGCTGGTGGCCGACGGCCCGCTGATCATCGTCAGGGCGGCCGTCGGGCGCAGACGCGCGAGGGCGGCGGGGACACCGCCGACCACCTGGTCCGCGGTCACCACGCACACTAGGCAGTCGGGCAGCAGTGACAGCGCCCGCCGCCCGCAGAGGTCCGAGCCGTCGAGGACCAGCGTGCCGGTCTCAGCGATCGCCACGGTCGTCCCAACTAGGGCGGCGGCGAAGGTTGCCAGGGCGATAGCGGGCCGGCCGTCGTCCTCCGTGCTGCCCTGCGGACGCCAGGCGGCCGGCACCCCAGCCGCGACGACGAGGTCCGGTGCTGCCCAGCCGGTGCCCAGAAGCAGAGTCTAGAGCGGCGACCACGGTCGCCCCGGCGTCGTCGGCGGGGCAGCGAAGCACGGTGGCCTTGTAGTCCTCGAGCCGGTCGACCAGCCGGTCCAGGAATGCAGGGTCACCCGCCGGCCGGTCGTCGTCGGTGCGGTAGTCCCGGGCAATCTCGTGGACCCCGCGGTCGGGGCCGAGCGCGGTCCGGATCCGCCCGAGCACCTCTTCGCGCGCGTTCACGACCGGTGCTCCCGGGCCCACTGGGCGGTGAAGCTCTCCTTTGGGGGCGCCGGCAGGTCGCGGCTGCGGGTCCACGTCCAGGCTGGCGGCGGTAGGACGGCGGGCATCGTCGCCTTCCCCCGGGCAAGGAATCGGCCTAGGCCGACGGCCCTTTGCGTGAGCCGCCACAGCCGAGGACTGGACATCGCCTGCGCGAGTGCGCGGAACGCCAACGCCTCCGGCGTCGCCTTCTCCTGCGCCTCGATGTGCTCGCCGCGGAGGTGGACCAGGATCGAGGGGATGTCGATGGCCACGGGGCAGACCTCGTAGCAGGCGCCGCACAGGCTGGAGGCGTAGGGCAGCGAGGCGTTGTCCTCCACGCCGGTGAGCTGCGGAGAGAGCACGGCGCCGATTGGCCCGGGGTAGACCGAGCCGTAGGCGTGTCCGCCGGTGCGCTCGTAGACGGGGCAGACGTTGAGGCAGGCAGAGCACCGGATGCAGTGCAGCGCCTCACGGCCGATCTCGTCGGCGAGGACGGCGGTGCGCCCGTTGTCTAGGAGTACGACGTGGAACTCCTGCGGGCCGTCGCCGGGCGTCACCCCGGTCCACAGCGACGTGTAGGGGTTCATCCTCTCGCCGGTGGAGGAGCGGGGGAGCAGCTGCAGGAAGACCTCGAGGTCGCGCCAGGTCGGTACCAGTTTTTCAATGCCCATAACCGTGATCAGGGTCTGCGGCAGAGTGAGGCACATCCGCCCGTTCCCCTCGCTTTCCACGACGGAGAGCGTGCCGGTCTCGGCGACGGCGAAGTTGGCGCCGCTGATGCCTACGCGCGCGCGCAGGAAGCGCTCGCGCAGGTGGTCGCGGGCCGCCATCGCGAGCTTGCGGGGTTCGTCGGTGAGCCCGGGGTCGACGTCGGGCATCGTGCGCAGGAAGATCTCTCGGATCTCGGCACGGTTCTTGTGGATCGCCGGCACGAGGATGTGGCTGGGCTTGTCCTCTCCAAGCTGGACGATCAGTTCAGCTAGGTCGGTCTCGAGCGCGTCGATGCCGGCGGCCTTCAGCGCCTCGTTGAGGCCGATCTCCTGGGTGGCCATCGATTTGACCTTGACCACTTCGTCGGCGCCGGTCGCCTGCACGAGCCGGGTGACGATCTCGTTGGCCTCGTGCGCGTCGCGGGCCCAGTGCACCCTGCCGCCGCGGGCGGTGACCTGCCGCTCCAGCTCCTCGAGGTGCTCGTCGAGCCGGGCCATGGTCGCCTTCTTGATCGCCTTTCCGGCGGCGCGGAGCTGCTCCCAGTCGGGCACCTCGCCGACGACAGCGGCGCGCTTGGCGCGGATGGTGCTCGTCGCGTGGCCCAGGTTGGCGCGCAGTTGCCCGTCACGGAGCGCGTCGCGGGCGGCCTGCGGGAACGATCTGTCGCCGCGCAGGTGCCCGACCCCGCGGGGCGCCGTCGGCAGGCCGAGGAAAACCGGCGCCTTCGGCGGCGCGGCCGTCATGCCGGGACCGCCGGATGGGTTGTCTGGCGCGGGGTCACGGCTTCCTCTGTCGAGGCGAGGATCTCGGCCAGGTGGACGGTCCCGGTGCCCGAGCGCAGCCGTGACAGCCCGCCGCCGATGTGCAAAAGGCAGGACGAGTCGCCAGCCGTGCAGACCTCGGCGTGCGTGGCCAGTACGTTGGCCATCTTGTCGGTGAGCATCGCCGTCGAGGTGTCAGCGTTCTTGATCGAGAAGGTGCCGCCGAATCCGCAGCACTGATCAGCGCCGGGCAGCTCGACCAGCGTCAGGCCGCGGACGGCGCGCAGCAGCTGAACAGGCCGGTCGCCCACGTGCAGCAGCCGCAGCGAGTGACACGTCGGGTGATAAGTCACCCGGTGCGGGTAGTAGGCGCCGACGTCGTTGACGCCCAGGACGTCGACGAGGAACTGCGACAGCTCGTACGTGCGGGAGGCGAGCGCATCAGCCTCTCCGGCTAGCCCGTGATGGCCCGCACGATGCAGGACGTCGGCCTGCTGGTGGTGGATCGAGGCCACGCACGAGCCCGACGGCGCGACGATCACCTCGGCACCGGCGAAGGCCCGAACGTGGTTGGCAATGATCGGCACTGCCTCGCGCCGGTACCCCGTGTTGACGTGCATCTGCCCGCAGCACGCTTGCCCGGGTGGTACGACGACCTCGTGACCGAGCCGCTCTAGCAGCACCGCCGTCGCCCGGGCGACCTGCGGCGCGATCGTGTCCACCAAGCAGGTCGCGAACAACGCCACCTTCATCGGCTTCGTGCCAGGTTCTCGTCGCGTCGCGCCATGCTGGACTCCCGGACCACGAGTGTCGGCTCGAACACCGGCTGCTGATGCTGGTGCCCGTCCCCCCCCGCCTCCGAGAGCAGCAGTTCGGCGGCCCGCCGGCCCAGCTCGTAGCGAGGCTTGCGGACCGAGGTCAGCGGGACTGCCGCGGCGGCCGCGAAGTCGATGTCGTCGTAGCCGACGATCGCGAACTCGTCGGGGACCCGTACCCTGTGGCGCACCATCTCCTGCAGGACGCCCAGTGCCAACAGGTCATTCGCGCAGATCGCCGCGGTGGGTCGCCGGCCGCTGGGCAGCCCGACAATCTCGGCGGCCGCCTCCCGTCCTCCGGCCACCGTCAGCGCGGTCGGCGTGACCACCGTGAGCGCTTCATCCCCGCCGGTTGCCTCACGGAGTGCCGCCCTCACGCCGGCGCGGCGCTCCTGCACTTGCGGCAGCCGGGAGGGGTCGCCGATGAACGCGATCCGCCGGTGCCCGCGCTCCAGCAGGTGCTCGGCGGCGAGGCGGCCGCCCAGTTCGTCGTCGACCGCCACAGCACACTCCTCCGGCGTGGCAGCCCGGCGGTCGACGAGCACCACCGGTGTCCCCCTCGACCGCAGCGCTTCTACCGCGGGGGACAGCTCGGCTGTCGGGGTCAGCAGCACCCCCTGCACGCGCTGCTCGCTGAGGACGGCGAGGTGGGCTGCCTCCTTATCGGCCCGGTCGTCGGAGTTGCAGAGGATCACGGCGAGGCCGGCCGCATTGGCAACTTCCTCGACACCGCGCGCCACGTCGGTGAAGAAGGGGTTGGCGATGTCTAGGACCAGCAGCCCGATCGTCCGGCTGCGCCCGGCCCGGAGGTGCCGGGCTGACTCGTGGCGGATGAATCCGAGCTCGGCGATCGCCGCTTGGACGCGCTCGCGCGCCGGCGCACTGACGATGTCCGGCCGATTGAGGACGTTGCTGACCGTGCCCACGGACACCCCGGCAAGGCCGGCGACGTCCTTGATGCTGGTGGACACGGGGCTCTCCTGTCGGCTGTTCGGGATGTGGTGTGGCACACATTCTGCAGCCGCCAGTTGAATCGTGTCAATCCGGCAACCCACGAGTGCAGCCGGCCGGAAGGCGCCCGGAGGTGAGACTTTGACACACACTAGGTCGGCTCTCTAGGTTGTGCGCCACACCACTAATGAAACGATTCATCTCAGGGAGGAGTCACGGTGACGGAGCATCCCGGGCACGACCCTCTGCTCGTGCTGGCCCAGGCGACCAAGAGCTTCGGCGCCGTGAAGGCGCTCGTCGACGGCTCCGTGACCCTGTACCCAGGGGAGGCACACGCCTTGCTCGGTGAGAACGGCGCCGGCAAGTCCACGTTAGTGAAGATCTTGGCCGGGGTGCACCGGCCGGACGGAGGCGAGCTTCTCGTCGACGGGGCGCCGGTGTCGTTCTCCGGCCCGATCGGTGCTCGTACCGCCGGAATCGCGATCATCTACCAGGAGCCGACGCTGTTCCCGGACCTCACGGTCGCGGAGAACATGTTCATGGGCCGCCAGCCGCTCGGCCGTTCTCGCAGCATCGACCGGCGTTCCATGAACACCGAGGCGCGAGCGATCTTCGCCACGCTTGGTGTCGCGCTCGACCCGAACCGGCCGGCGAAGGGCCTTTCGGTCGCTGACCAGCAGATCGTCGAGATCGCCAAGGCCCTATCGCTGGACGCCAAGGTGCTCGTGATGGACGAGCCGACGGCTGCGCTGACGGGCGTCGAGGTCGAGCGGTTGTTCGAGGTGATGCGCACGCTGCGGGCGCACGGCGCGGCGGTGCTGTTCATCAGCCACCGGCTGGAGGAGGTGTTCGCCAGCTGCCAGCGGGTGACCATCATGCGGGACGGTCGCTTCGTGCGGACCGACCGCGTGGAGGACGTCACGATCGACGACATCATTCGGTCGATGGTGGGCCGCGAGCTCGACTCGCTGTTCCCTAAGACCGAGACGGCGCCGGGCGAGGTCGTCCTGGAGGTGGAGGGGCTGTCCCGCGAGGGCGCCTTCTCTGACATCTCCTTCACCGTCCGGCGCGGCGAGATCGTCGCGCTCGCGGGTCTGGTGGGAGCCGGGCGCAGCGAGGTCGCTCGTGCTGTGTTCGGGATCGACCGAAGCACAGGCGGGACGGTGCGGATGCAGGGCACGGCGCTGCCGCCCGGCTCGCCGCAGGCAGCCATGCGCGCGGGGATCGCCCTCGTGCCCGAGGACCGCCGGCAGCAGGGACTGGTGATGGACATGGGCATCGACCAGAACGTCGCGCTCGCCTCCCTCGGGCGGTTGCGCAAGTTGGGGCTCATCCGGCGGTCGGCTGAGCGGGGGCTCGCCTTGGACTGGGCCAACCAGCTGCAGCTGAAGTTCGGTCGGCTGAGCAATCCGGTCTCGACGCTCTCCGGCGGCAACCAGCAGAAGGTCGTCCTGGGCAAATGGCTGGCCCGGCACCCGGCGCTGCTGATCATCGACGAGCCCACCCGCGGCATTGATGTCGGGACCAAAGCGGAAGTTCACCGCCTCATCGACGGGCTCGTCGCCCGGGGGTCGGCGGTGCTAATGATCTCTTCGGAGCTGCCCGAAGTGCTCGGGATGGCCGACCGGGTCCTGGTGCTGCACGAGGGCCGCATGACCGCCCGCCTTGAGCGCGTCGAGGCCACCGAGGACGCGATCATGCGCGCCGCCTCCGGCGTCCCCGCAGAGGTGGCGGCATGAGCACCATGGTGACCTCGACGCCGGCCGACCAGCCGACCACGCCCCGCGCGTCGCGCACGAGCTCGTTGCTCCGGGTACGCGAGCTCGGGATCATCCTGCTGATCGCCCTGGTGTTCATCGCAGCAACGGGCAAAAATGGCTCGTTTGCTGGCACCCACAGTGTTCAGCAGCTGCTCACCGGCGCGGCGATCATCGCCCTGCTGAGCGTCGGCGAGACGCTGGTGATTGTCACGCGAAACGTCGACCTGTCGGTCGGCTCGGTCGTGGGGATCTCGGCCTACGTCGTGGGCATGACCTTCCGCGCCCATCCCTCCACTCCCGTGCTCCTGGGCTTCGTCATCGGTCTGCTCGTCGGCGCGGTGGTCGGCGCCCTCAACGGTCTGGTCGTGACGGTGCTCCGCGTCCCCAGCCTGGTGGTCACACTCGCCGGGCTCTACATCATCCGCGGTATCGACGGGCTCATCGTCCACGGGGTCACCATCGACCCCGGTGCCATCCCCAAGGGCTTCCAGGCAATCGGCTACCAAACCGTCCTCGGCGTCCCGTGGCTATTCCTTCTCGTCGCCGTCGTCGTCGCCGTCGTCGGATACGGCATGCGGTCCTACCGGTCGGCGCGCGACCTCTACGCCATCGGCTCCAACCCGGAGGCGGCGGCCCTGGCCGGTATCCCGACGGGACGCCGGGTCTTCAGCGCCTTCCTGATTAGCGGCTCACTGGCCGGGCTCGCCGGCGCGCTGTTCCTCGCCCTGCACGGCCAGGTGGACGTGACCGCGGGCACCGGCTACGAGCTGCTCGTCGTCTCGGCCGTCGTCGTCGGCGGGGTGGCGATCTTCGGCGGCAGCGGCACGGTGTTTGGTGCCTCCCTGGCCGCCCTCCTGCTCAACACGATCAACCAGGGGCTCGTGTCCAGCCGGGTCTCGGCCTTCTGGACCGACGCCATCGCCGGGGCCCTGCTGTTGGGCGCGATCGCATTCGACCGCTGGCTGTCCCTGCGGGTGGCCCGGAGCCTGACGTCCGCCGAGGGGGCGCACCGCGATGTCTGAGACAGCCACCCGACCGTCGGGTACCACTCCGGCGGGCCCGGCCTTCACCGGCGTAGACACGAGCCGCCAGTCAGCCTGGCGAGGAGCTCTGCGGTGGGAGACCGCACTCGTGCTGGTGCTCGTCGCCGTCCTCGTCTTCGGGTCGGTGCAGTCGAGCACCTTCCTGTCCAGCACGACGTTCTTTTTCACTGGGCTCAACATGGGCGAGATCGCCATCATGGCGCTGCCCCTGCTCCTGATCGTGATGGTCGGTGAAATCGACCTCTCGGTTGCCTCGATGCTCGGGCTGTCCGGTGCGGTGATGGGGTCGATGTACCAGAAGGGCGCGCCGATCGGGCTGGCCGTGCTGGCGGCCCTCGTGGTGGGCGTCCTAGGCGGGGCGCTCATGGGTTTGCTCGTCGCCCGCCTGGGCCTGCCGTCGATCGCGGTGACCATCGGTGGTCTGACGCTCTTCCGCGGTTTGGCGGAGGTCATCTTGCCGAATCCGACCTCGCGGACCTTCCCAACCAGGCTGGCCGACCTCGGCGTGCTGCCGATCGCCGGCACGGAGATTGCCTGGTCGTTCGGGATTTTCCTGGTTCTGGCGGTCGCCTGCGGTGTCGTCCTGCACGCCACCCCGCTCGGTCGTGCGCTAGTCGCGATGGGCCTGCAGCCCGAAGCGGCGCAGTTCGCCGGTATCCGCGTACGGCGGATCACTTTCTGGCTCTACGTACTCTCGGGGTTCGTCTGCGCCTTCGCCGGCATCTTGTTCACACTGAAAAACTCCTCGGCCAGCTACAGCGTGGGCAGCGGCCTGGAGCTCACCGTGGTTGCGATCGTGCTCTTCGGCGGCGTGTCCATCTTCGGCGGCCGCGGCACCGTCGTCGGCGTCGTCCTGTCGGTGCTGATCGTCGGCGCGCTCCAGCAGGCGCTGACCCAGATGCATGTGTCCGCCGAGGTGCAGAACATCGTCACCGGCACCCTGCTGCTGGTCAGCGTCGTCGTCCCCAACAGCGCGGAGACCGTCCGTCGCCTTCGCGCCCGTGCCCGGCGCGGAACCTGACCGGCTCCGGCGGCTGCGTGCAGCCGACCGGATCGACCTGCCTGCACCGGCAGCCCGTTGCACTACCCATCACTGGAGGGAAACAAGCAATGATGCGATTTCGCAGGACCAGCCGGCGGCTATCCGTCCTCACCGGGGTGGCCGTCACTGCCACCGCCTTGGCTGCGTGCGGCGGGGGTTCGGGGAGCAGTTCGTCCTCGCCGGCCAGCGGTACCGCCGTCAAGAAGAGCCAGACCGTCTACTACATTCCCAAGGACACCCAGAACCCCTATGAGGTCCTCGCGGACAAGGGCGGCCAGGACGCGCTAAAGGAGCTCGGCGGCAAGGTCGTGGTCAGCAGCGGCACCGCCGACACCGCTGCGGCGCAGATCCCGTCGGTCCAGGCGGCGATCCAGGCGCACGCCGCCGGGATCGTCGTCGCCGGCAACGACCCCTCGGCCCTTTGCCCGTCGCTCCAGCAGGCCCAGGCCCGGGATCAAGGTCGTCGCCTTCGACTCGGACGTCACCTGCGCGAACCACCTGTTCATCAACCAGGCCGACACCCAGCAGATCGGCACCTCGGAGATCGACCTGCTGGTCAAGCAGATGGGCACGGACTCCGGCGACGTCGCGATCCTGTCCGCGGCGGCGAGCGCGACCAACCAGAACTCCTGGATTGCGGCGATGAAAAAGCAGATTGCAGCTAAGTACCCGAACCTGCATCTGGTCACGACCGTCTACGGCAATGACGACCCAGCGACCTCGCTGACCGTCCTGCAGGGACTGCTGTCGGCCTACCCGAACCTGAAGGGCATCATCTCGCCCACCACGGTCGGCATCTCCACCGCCGCGCAGTACTTCGACACGCACAAGGACGTTGCCAAGCGGATCACGCTCACCGGCCTGGGACTGCCCTCTCAGATGCGGTCCTACGTGAAGGACGGCACAGTCAAGGGTTTCGAGCTGTGGAACCCGAGCAACCTCGGGTACCTGGCCGGTTACGCGGCTGCGAACCTGGCCTCGGGGACCGCGTCCCTGAAGGACGGGGCGACTTTCAAGGCGGGCCGGCTCGGCAGCTACACGATCAAGGCCGGGGACGGCGGTGCGTTCTCTGTCGTTCTCGGGCCGCCCACCGTGTTCAACGCCTCGAACATCGACCAGTTCACCTTCTGACGCTGCAGGGAGCGGACCGGGCGGTCGCCCGGCCCGCTCCCTGTGGCGCGGCACCCGAGGGGGAACCGTGCCTCGCTACTGCTTCCTGCTGCAGGTCCGGCCGGAGCTGCTCGAGGAGTACGTCGAGCGGCACCGCCATGTGTGGCCGGAGATGCTTCGTGCCCTCGCCGACAGCGGCTGGCGCAACTACTCCATCTTCGCCCGCGGAGACGGCCTGCTCGTTGGCTACGTACAAGCCGAGGACCTGGCCGCGGCTGAGGCAGCCATGGTGGCGACGGATGTGAACACGCGCTGGCAGGCCGACATGGAACGCTTCTTCATCGGGCTGGACGGGCGGCGACCCGACGAGGGGTTTCAGTTACTTCCCGAAATCTTCCACCTCGAGGACCAGCTCGCTCGGCCGGCCGACCCCCGTCCCGGCGGCTCCTGACCGCGCGCTGCCGTCCCCACCCACGAGCACGTCCCGCACCGTCTGAGAGCAGGTTTCCCATCATGGCTGACACGAACGTCACCCTCGCCGCCCTGGGCAGGCAGACGATTGAGCTCCCATCTTGGGGGTTCGGCAACTCAGGCACTCGGTTCAAGGTCTTCGGCCAGCGCGGCGTCGCCCGCGACCCCTTCGAGAAGCTCGAGGACGCTGCCCAGGTACACCGGTACACTGGCGTCGCGCCGCGGGTGTCCCTGCACATTCCATGGGACCAGGTGGACGACTACGGCAAGCTCGCCGCCCACGCCGCCGACCTCGGCCTCGTGATCGGCGCGATAAACTCCAACCTCTTCCAGGACGACGACTACCGGCTCGGTTCGCTGACCCACCCCGATCCGGCGGTGCGCAGGAAGGCGATCGCGCACCACGCCGAGTGCGTGGACGTCATGCGGGCGACCGGTTCGACCGACCTGAAGCTGTGGCTGCCCGACGGGACGAACTACGCCGGCCAGGACGACCTGCGAGCACGCCAGGACCGGTTGTCGGAGTCACTGAAGGAGGTCTACGCGCAACTGGACCCCGATCATCGGCTGCTCATCGAGTACAAGTTCTTCGAGCCGTACTTCTACGCCACTGACATCCCCGACTGGGGCACCTCGCTGCTGCACTGTCTGGCACTTGGGGAGCGTGCGCAGGTCGTGCTGGACACAGGCCACCATGCGCCAGGCACCAACATCGAGTTCATCGTCATGCAGCTGCTGAGGGCCGGCCGGCTGGGCGCCTTCGATTTCAACTCCCGCAACTACGCCGACGACGACCTGATCGTGGGCTCGGCAGACCCGTTCCAACTGTTCCGGATTATGAACGAGATCGTCGGGAACGACGCCCTCGCCCCGACGTCCGGCGTCAACTTCATGCTCGACCAGTGTCACAACATCGAGCCGAAGATCCCCGGCCAGATCCGTTCGGTGATGAACGTGCAGGAGGCTACCGCCAAGGCACTGCTGGTCGACCGCGAGGCCCTGCGCGGGGCGCAGGTCGCCGGGGACGTGCTCGGCGCCAATGGCGTCCTCATGGACGCGTACAACAGTGACGTCCGCCCGCTGCTGGCCGAGCTGCGCGAGTCCCAGTCGCTGGACGCCGACCCCTACGCCGCCTACCTGCGATCCGGCTACCAGGAGTACATCGCCGGCGAGCGCGTCGGCGGCCAGCAGGCCGGCTGGGGCGCCTGACCTCCTCCCGCTTGCCGGTCTTGGCACGAACAGCCCGGATTCGGCGCCGATACCAGTTCCTCTCTCGACCCAGAAGGACGACGACGTGAGCAATACCGTGGTTAGCGAACTCATTGCGCGCTCCAACCAGCTGGGCGCCGATCCGCGCAACACGAACTACGCCGGCGGCAACACCTCCGCGAAGGGCACGGAGACCGATCCCGTCACCGGTCATCCGGTCGACCTACTCTGGGTCAAGGGCTCCGGCGGTGACCTCGGCACCCTGACGGAGGGCGGGCTGGCCGTGTTGCGGCTGGACCGGCTGCGCTCGCTGGTCGACGTCTACCCCGGGGTCGAGCGCGAGGACGAGATGGTCGCCGCGTTCGACTTCTGCTTGCACGGCCGAGGCGGGGCAGCGCCATCCATCGACACCGCCATGCACGGGCTGGTCACTGCTGCCCACGTCGACCACTTGCACCCCGATTCCGGCATCGCCTTGGCAACCGCGGCCGACGGCGAGGCGCTGACCCGCGAGTGTTTCGGCGACCTCGTCGTCTGGGTGCCGTGGCGCCGTCCGGGCTTCCAGCTCGGCTTGGACATCGCCGCCATCGCGGAGAAGAACCCGCAGGCCATTGGCTGCATCCTCGGCGGCCACGGCGTCACCGCCTGGGGCGCGACCAGCGAGCACTGTGAAGCCAACTCCTTGCAGATCATCCGGACGGCGGAGCGGTTCCTCGCCGAGCGCGGCACGCCCGAGCCCTTCGGGGTGCCACTGCCCGGCTACCAGGCCCTGCCGGAGGCTGAGCGGCGGCACCGCGCCGCCGCCCTCGCCCCACTAGTTCGTGGCCTGGCCAGCACTGACACGCCGCAGGTCGGGCACTTCAACGACTCCGACGCCGTCCTGGACTTCCTGGCAGCCAGCGAGCACCCGCGACTAGCGGCCCTGGGCACCTCGTGCCCGGACCACTTCCTGCGCACCAAGGTGAGGCCAATGCTGCTCGACCTGCCGGCGGATGCGCCTTTGGAGGCCGTCGTCGCACGTTTGAAGGAGCTGCACCAGGAGTACCGCGCCGATTACGTCGCCTACTACTGCCGGCACGCCGCCCCGCACAGCCCGCCGATGCGCGGCGCGGACCCGGCGATCGTGCTGGTGCCCGGGGTCGGCATGTTCAGCTTCGGCGCGAACAAGCAGACCGCCCGCGTGGCCGGCGAGTTCTACGTCAACGCCATCAACGTCATGCGGGGTGCCGAGGCGGTCTCCACCTACGCGCCGATCGCTGAGAGCGAGAAGTTCCGCATCGAGTACTGGTCGCTGGAAGAGGCCAAGCTCCAGCGCATGCCCAAGCCCAGGCCGCTGGCCGCGCGCATCGCGCTGGTGACCGGTGCGGCCAGCGGAATCGGCAAGGCCATTGCGCACCGGCTGGCCGCAGAGGGCGCCTGCGTCGTCGTCGCCGACCTCGACCTGGCCAAGGCGCAGGCTGCTGCGGAGGAAATCGGGAACGCCGACGTCGCGGTTGGCGCGGCCGCCGACGTCAGCGACGCCGAAACGGTCGCCGCAGCGTTCCGCAAGGCTTGCCTGGCCTTCGGCGGGGTCGACCTGGTGGTCAACAACGCCGGTCTGTCGATCTCAAAGCCGCTCCTGGAGACGACGGAGGCCGACTGGGACCTGCAGCACGACGTCATGGCCAAGGGCAGCTTCCTGGTCTCCCGCGAGGCCGCCCGGATCATGATGGAGCAGGGGATGGGCGGCGACATCGTCTACATCTCCAGCAAGAACTCGCTCTTTGCGGGTTCGAACAACATCGCGTACGGCGCCACTAAAGCCGACCAGGCGCACCAGGTGCGGCTGCTGGCCGCCGAGCTCGGCCCGCACCAGATCCGGGTCAACGGGATCAACCCCGACGGCGTCGTCCGCGGCTCGGGCATCTTCGCCGGCGGCTGGGGCGCCTCGCGCGCCGCCGTCTACGGGGTTCCGGAGGACAAGCTCGGCGAGTTCTACGCCCAGCGCACCCTGCTCAAGCGCGAGGTGCTACCCGACCACGTCGCCGACGCCGTCTTCGCCCTCACCGGGGGCGACCTGACCCGGACGACGGGCCTGCACGTCCCAGTCGACTCGGGCGTCGCAGCGGCCTTCCTCCGGTGAGCCGGGAGCTGTCCCTCGCGGCCGTCGACCTGGGCGCCTCCAGCGGGCGGGTCATGACCGCGCGGGTCGGCCCCGGGCGGCTGAACCTGCAGGAGGTTCACCGCTTCCCCAACCGGCCGGTGCGGACCTCCGGCACCTTGCACTGGGACGTCCTCGCGCTCCACGCCGGCGTGCTCGACGGCCTGCGCGCCGCCGGCCGCGAGGCCGGCCACATTGACGGAATCGGCATCGACAGCTGGGCGGTCGACGTAGGGCTGCTCGACGACGACGGCGCGCTGCTGGGCAACCCGGTGCACTACCGCGACGCCCGACACGCGGCCGGGGTCCCCGCCGTGCATGCGGTCGTACCGCCGGAACAGCTGTACCGGGTCAACGGGCTGCAGCACCTGCCGTTCAACACCATCTTCCAACTTGCGGCCGCTCGGGGCACCGCACAGTTCGCTGCGGCACGCACCGTGCTGCTGGTCCCCGACCTGCTCACCCACTGGCTCACCGGTGCGGTCGGCGCCGAGGTCACCAACGCCTCGACGACCGGTCTGCTCAACGCCACCACCGGCGCGTGGTGCACCGAACTGGTCGATCGCCTCGACCTGCCCCGGTCGCTGTTCCCGCCTCTGCGGCAGCCGGGTGAGCAGCTGGGCGAGCTGCTGCCCGACGTTCTGTTGGAGACCGGTCTCGCGGGCCCGGTGCCCGTCACGGCGGTCGGCTCGCACGACACGGCCTCTGCCGTGGTCGGAGTCCCGGCCGAGGAGGAGCGGTTCGCCTACATTTCATGCGGCACCTGGTCGCTCGTGGGCCTGGAGTTGGCAGGGCCGGTGCTTACCGAAGCCAGCCGGCGGGCTGGGTTCACCAATGAGCTCGGCGTCGACGGTACGGTGCGCTACTTGCGCAACGTGATGGGGCTGTGGTTGCTGCAGGAATCGCTGCGCACCTGGGCGGCCTCCGGCCTGCCGACCGACCTGGCCGGGTTGCTCGCCGCGGCGGGGCAGGTGCACGGCTTTCCCGCTGTCGTCGACCCCGACGACGCGCGCTTCCTCCCCCCTGGCGACATGCCGGCCCGGATTGCGCGAGCCTGCACCGATACCAGTCAGACTCCGCCGCAGAGCCAGGCCGAGACCGTGCGCTGCATCCTCGACAGCCTCGCGTTGGCCTTCCGGCGCGCCGTGCGGCGGGCAGCGGAGTTGTCCGGACGGGACGTCGACGTCATTCACCTAGTCGGGGGAGGAGCACGCAACGCACTGCTATGCCAACTGACCGCCGACGCCTGCGGGCTGCCCGTCCTCGCGGGGCCGGTAGAGGCTGCGGCGCTCGGCAATGCGCTGGTGCAGGCCCGTGCTGGAGGGGCGCTCGATGGCGGCCTCCGCGACATGCGCCGAATGCTGCGCGAGACACAGGACGTACGCACCTTCACCCCCGCGCCGGGCGCTGAGGCCAATTGGCAGGCGGTGGAGGCACGCATTTATGCGAGTCCGTGAGGGAGAAACTATTTCACCGGCGTATCCGGCACCAGACGCTTTTGACCGCCGGAAACAGGCCCACGTCGGCCCTGGGAGTGACATGCGTGCAGCAGCGCTGCGCCAATCTGGCCGGTTCGGTTCGTTGGTCCGAGGCGGTCACGTTCTGTCGAAGCGGGCGATTGGCTCAGCCGACTGGCGACGGACTCCGGCCTCACCGGCGATTCCCGTGCTCGGGAGGGGCTTCTGAGGGGGCCAAGGTAGGGCTGGTCCGACGGAACGGACCTGCTTCTCGAGGAGTCGTGCGGCTCGTCGGGCGACGGTCAGTCTGGTGACGGGCTCGCCTTCGGTGGTGAGCTGCTGGCGGGCGTGGTGTTGGAGCTGGGCGCGGTCGTCGGCGTCGGCGAGGGTGGCTTCGAGGCCGTCAAGCTCGGCTTGTTCGTGGGGGGTTCTGGCGAGGCGGGGTTGTTGTGCGTGGTCCCACCAGGGTCCGGCTTCGGCCAGGCGCATAGGACTGCGGGTCTGGGGATCGGCGGCGATGAGGAGCAGGGCATGCCGGGCGTGCTGGGCAGGCCAGCCACGGACCTTGGTGGCGAAGTCGATGGCGGTGGCCAGGCAGGGGGCGGACCAGCGGACCGAGGGCCGGCCGAGGTCGCGGCGCAGGCCCTGCACCGTGGCGGCCAGGGCCGCCAGGTCGCCGACGGAGCATCCGTCGACTGGGTCGTTGACGGTCCGGCTTGGTCTGTTCGGGCCGAGTCTAGGGTCCTCCTCCTCCGTCCTGCCGGTCGTGGGACCGGTGGCAGCCGGCGGTGCGCACGCAGGCGCGGGTGTGGTGGGTGGAGGTGGTGTCTCGGTAGGAACGTCTGGGTTGGGCCGCAGCGCTGCGGCCACCCTGGCCGCACTGCTGCGGCGGGGGACAGCCGCAACGGTGCGGCCACCAGGGCGGTTGCCGGTGTCCTGGGCCTGCAGGTTCGCGGTGGGGGTGGCCGCAAAGCTGCGGCTATCCCCTTCGGCCGAGCTGCCGGGCGCGCCGTCGGGGTCGTGGGTGCGGAGGTGGTAGCGGTTGGTGAGGTTGCGCCCGTCGTGGGAGCGGCGTTCGATGGACAGGATGCCGGCGGCGGTGAGTTCTTTGAGGGCTCGGTCGACGGTGTCGACGGAGCGGTGCAGCCGGCGGGCGAGCAGTGCCCGGCCGGGCATCCGGACCCCTGAGGTGTTGCCGTAGCGGGCGAGGATCGCGTAGAGGCGGAAGGCGGTGTCGGAGACGGTGGAGTCGAGCATCCATTCGGGGACGACGGCGAAGCGCTGCTCGACCGCCAGCTCGGCGGTGGCCCTCTGGTGGGGGTCGGCGCCAGGTGCTACAACGTCGCCAGCAGGGTCTGTCCCGCTGTCGAGGAGGGTGAGGTGGTCAGCCACGGCGCACCATCCACCGCGTCTTGCGGGACCGTCCGGGCCGGCGCATTTGCTCACCGTTTGCTAGCAGCCGCCACGCAACTACCCGGACGGAATGGCACTGGGCGGACAACCTGTCGTGACGAACCCGCACGTCACGGGCCTGGCCGGTACTAGGCGGACGGCGCCGGACGGGAGACGTACTCCCTTTTAATCCGCGGGTTCGGGGTTCGATCCCCCGACGGCCCACCCCGCTGAGCTGGACCTTTGCCTATGCATGACTGATCCCCCGACACCGTTTGGCAGCCACGGCGGCAGCCACCCGTCCGGGCCCACGGTGGCAGATGCTCGGGGACAACGCGCTAGGTTGAAGGACTTGGTGCGGCGTGGCCACACGCGGAGTGGGCCCGCTCAACACTTTCTCGAGATCATCACGATGCGCCCGACCTGTGAGACATCGGAGGCGTCCCGGTCTCGATACCCGCCTCAGACGACACCTTGCCTGGGCTTGGGGCAGCGGGCGCGTCCGCGGTGACTGGCCAAGCCCGCAGCATGGAGTCCGAACGACTGATCGGTCGTGCACACCAGGATCGGGTGAGAACTATCGCTACGTCCTCAAGCTGCGTGCACTCGAGGCTGACAAGACGGCGCTATGCGCTCGGGTCCGGGACCTGGAACAGCAGCTCGCCCGGGCCCCCGGCGAGCTGCTCACCCGGAAGCAGGCTGCATCCTCTCCGGACGAGCGACCCGCGACACAGCCCTGGACCTCGAAACGACGATCCGGCCCTGACTCTGACGTTCCCGGCCGCAGACGCCTGGAGCGGCGGCCGTGCCGATGTTAGCTAGCGAGCCCCGTCAGTACGAGCTGGTCGATCGCCGCACGGTTCTGCTGGTAGGACTGAACATCTGCCGCGAGCGTCACTTCGTCCTTGGCGTAGGTCGCAAGGAGCGCTTGTGGATCGACCGGGATGCTGGCCGCCGACAGCCCGGTCGCGCTCCCCCGAGTTGCGGCGAGTCCTCCAACCACGCGATTGAGGACGTCGTAGAGCTGGCCTTCGGTGTCGTGGTCTGGTCCGGCAGCTACCCGAATCCTCCGGGTTCCCTTGGAGCAATGCACATCAAGGCGTCGCCCAAACAACTCGTCGTCGACGACGTTGGCCTGTTCGACGACCCCGGACAGCGGTCCGTCGCCTTCGACGGTCAGCCAGGTGACGCTGCCGATCGTCCCCCAGCCGCGCCTGTGCGCGGTTGGCAACCAGGCACCCATGACCGGTGAAGTCAGCGTCAGATCGGCGCGAAGGACCGCAGGCAGCTCCGGCCAAGTGCGGCTGCGGATCGTTACCAGCCGGCGGACCAGATCGGCAAGGTTCCGGACGCTCTTCTCGATTGCTCTCGTCGTGGTGACATCGAACTGTGGCAGACCCAGGGAGGCGAAGTCATCTTGCCCGACGCTACCGGGGGCGAGTGCCTCCGCCAGTTCCTGAACTGGCGTCGAGTTGATCAGCCCGACGAGGTAGGCGGCGTTGGTGGTCGTTCCGCCAGTGAGCGCGTGCAGACCCGACAGAGGCAGTGTGCGCGCAGGCGCCAGCCCAGTAAGCAACTTGCGGTCACCCCAGCGGGCAGTGACGGCAAAGTCGGCCCACCCCCGAACATCGGGATCTGCAGCGACAAGATGCGCACGCGGGTTGTGAGCCGACCACCACGGGCGATACAGCCGGCCCCTGCCGTAGCCCCTGACCGTGTCTTCAAGCAGCGGCTTGAAGCGTTCGAGGTGCTGCTCGATGGTGGGCATGTCCGCGGGGAACTTGCCGTTCGGGCCGCCGTCTGATGCCGGCAGCTACACGAGACTGTGAGCGTCGTCGGGGACAACGGCCGCGTAGGGGTAGACGTCGGCCGTGTTGATGACCCGGCGCAAATGATCCTGCTCTGTTTGGGTCAAACCACCTGAGTCGCGTTCGAGGGCTGTGCGTTCCTCCCCGGTGAGCTCGAAGATTCCCGCTCGACTGTCTGGTCCGCCGAGTTCGGTCAGCGTCTTCGCCGACAAATGCTCGGCGTGACGGGCGCGCAACGTTTGGGGAGTGGCGATCACTCCCTCGCTCATGACGAGGACAGCCTTGTCCGTGTACCGGCGCACGGCCTTCCGCCGGCCAATCTGCTTGCGAGTCATAGCAAGTTCAGCCCAGGACGCCCCTTCCAGCGCCGACGGGTCGTGTGTCGACCTGAAGGAGGAGATGAACGTGGTGGCAGGCGCATTCCTCCCCGCTGCAATCGCCGCGAGCGTCGTTGCGCGGCTGGAGGGTCGGGCCGGCCCGTCGTAGACCGAGATGAGCGGCCGGCCAGTGCCGTCTCGAACGCTGGGGTCTTCGGGATCGGTGACCCGCTGGCCGACCACAATCAGGTTGTGCTGCCCCGGCGCGTCCGGAAACAGCGTCATCTGCCGGAACAACACGAGCCGATCGATGCGAGTGTGCTTGGCCAGGTAGGCGCGCAGCGGGGCTGCGCCAGCCGCTTTCAGCCAGTACTCAGTGGTGATGAAGCCGAAACGGCCGCCCCGGCGAAGCTTTGAGATGCCGAGGATCAGGAAGTTGTAGAGGTAGTCCTGGTGAGCAGCGGAAAACTGCCGCCAGTAGGGATGGTGCTGGCGAAGCGACTCCATCGTCTTGGCAATCGACTTCTCGCCGACGTATGGCGGGTTCCCGCAGGCAACGTCCAGCCATTGGCCGCTGACGTGTGGGTTGCGGAGCTTTTCGAGCGAGTCTTGACGGGAACGGGCGTCCTCCAGATCCTCAATACCGGACTGGTCGGCGGGCTGCTCATCTGCGGCCGACCCGCTCGACAGCGTGTCTGGGTTGTGCAAGGTGAGCGTGTCGGCGCAGTGGACCCTCATTCCCGGCAGTCGAAGGTGGGCCTCTCCGGCCAACAGCGGGGAGAACTGCAGAACAAGGTTCACTTCAGCGAGGTAGGCGCTGAACTGTTGGACCTCGCAGCCAACGAAACCGTCGGTTACCTCGTCGAGCCAGTCCCGCGTCGCCAACGACTCGCCGGCCAACCTCCCGGCCTCGAATCGGCGCCGTTCCCGCGCGGCCCCTTCGACCAGGAACCCGCCCGATCCGGTTGCGATGTCCAGAACACGAAAGGGGCGATCTTGGTCAGCTGCGGTGTCTGCCAGGTCGTCACTGCCGATCAGGTCCCAGATGAGCTTAATGACGTCGCGCGGCGTGTAGTACTGGCCAAGTTGCTTGCGGTCGACCCGGGCCAGCTGTCGCTGGTACACCTCGCCGAGAATGTCATCGGACAGATTTCCCAGGTATGTGTTGGCTAAATCGTAGATCGCGTTAATGTAGACGTCTTCGCTGGGCGTGTACCAGGAGAAGGCGTTGTGCCGGCCGAACAGCTCCGGGTACCGATCCCCAGCCCTCTTGTATGCGATCTGAACGACCTCGGTGACGTTGGCAAGGGTCGCCATCAGGTTGTCGAATCCGCCGTTATACAGGGCCGCCGGGTTGAGCAGACCACCGTCTTCCCAAGCTCTCACGAGCAGCAGACGGGTGGCCGTGTAGAAGGCTGTATGTGCCATGAGCTGCTCGAGAGCCAGGTTCGGTTTCGTTTTCGGCGATGCCGCCAGGTAGTCCTTCAGAGTTCGTTTGGCGGCCTCCGCATCGGAGCTTCCGACGCGCTTGTCTAGCTCATGCAGCTCGTGCACGAGGACCGGCCGATCGCCGGGAGGCAGCTGCGTCGGGTCTGCCAGTGCTCCCGCCTTCACCTGCTCGGTGACATTGGACGTGAGGGCTTCCACGACCGAATCGAGCCGCGTCAGCACCCAGTCGGTCGAGGTGATCTCAAACTCCGGATTCCAGGCCGGCGACTTGCGGACCCGGTCGATTTTCTGCGCCTGGCTGAGAGCCTGGAAGCGATGCAGGTTGATGAAGTCAGCGAGCCGCCGCGCATCCGGCAGCGCAGCTGCGTGATGCTCCTGTGGGACAGTCGCCAGGGCCCGGAGGCTGATCTCTAGACTGCACTTCACCTGCAGCCCGTCTGCGTCGAGCTCGAATACACGCAGCCCGACAAGGTTCGTGAGGGCGACGCGGTGGATCCGGGGTCGGCCCTCTCGTAGATAGCGGCCTACTTGAGCTTCGTGCCCCGACAGACTCACCTTGCCGTCGGTTCCTTTGACCTCGAAAACGAACGGGTGCGTCAGAGCATCCGCTGGGGTGAAATCTGGTCGACCTTCCGGGCCAGTGACTTCCGCAGCGAGTGTGCGACCAACCTCGAACCCAAGGACCTGTTCGGCGAACTGGGGAAAGGCAACAGGTCCAACCATGGTGCGCTCGTCGCCGCGGCCGTTCGGATACCTGGTGAGGTACTCCGTCCAGGTGATGCTCCGTCCGTTGGGCGCCTGGACTTTCAGCACGCTCGCGAAGTCGCGCCAGCATCGCACGGCTTCCAGAGCGCTCAGTGTCTTCAGCGGGGTGCTCACGGCCTACTCCCTCTTCAGCTCACCTGCTTGAGCCAGCCTGCCTGAACGTCACACATCCACTGGATCGACTCGCCGACACCCACGGCCCAGAAACCGTAAAGCCGAGGCGGCCAGGTGAACCGGCCGGTCCGTTGCCGACGAGCTGATCGCAGGAAACCAAGTCAATCCGGTTCTGTCACGTCGCGTCGCTCGAACATAATCGGCTGGGCCTTGCCAGGCTTGCTGGCGCTTGCGGGCGGCGGCAATGCACGGACCGCGACCAAGTACACCGTGACGCCAGCGATCTCGACCCGCGAGGGCCAGCGTGCGGCAGCAAGGGCAGCGCACGTAGGTACCGGCGCGCACCTCCACGACCCACAAGTCCAACGGGTATGAGCAGCGAGGACAGTCCAGGGTCAGCTCCAGACCTCCCAGGTCGACCACGACCGGACGGTACCGGTGCCTCCGACGGAGCCCCACCGTTTCGCTGCACATCCTGGCAAGTCGGCCGTCGCGGAGCGTCGTCCTTGCCGTAGACGTACGACCCCTGGTCATCTCGGCTAGGCACTTTTAGGGTGGCTGGTACATACGGGATCACGGAGGAGAGTCCAGGTGGCGAAACGCAGGCCCGGAATGCGGGACCGACGTTCTCGGCGGCATCTATCCGTCACCGACGCTGCACAGGTGATCGCAATGGCGGGCCTGGTCGCGAATGTGGCGAGCGACTCTGGCGCTTCCCAGTCGAGGCGCCACATCGGCGCCGTAGCGCAGAACATGCTGTCCTGTTGGAACACCAGCCCGATCGTCGTCCGCGTCGACAACCAGTTCGCGGAAGCTTTGCTCGACTCCGACGTCAACGTCGAACTCGTACACGACTGGTTGAGCCGGATGCCGTTCCAGACACTTGCGTTCACGTTTCCGGTGCCCGTGTCGTTGCACGACGGTGAGAAGTTGTGTCACTACGTCGGTTTCATAGCCACCGGCATGCGCACCGCCCCGTCCGGAGGGCCGGCTGACAGCGACGGCAAGAGGGCTACCTGGACGACCTATCCGCCGCTCGGCGAGGGCGACGGGGTGCGGTTCCTTTGGATGTTCACAGAGGACGGAAACCCCAGCGCCCAGGCGCAGACCATCTCGGTGCTGACCCGCGGTCCGCTAGGCAAGCAGCTGACCCTTGCAGAGCTCATCGACCAGCGCCACGCGCAGACCGTCACCGACGGACTGCCCTGGGGAGACGAACTCGCTACCCTCGTCCCACTATCGGTACAGCTCGTGCTCTATCTCACGGCACAGGAACCAGACTTGGACTGGCCCGCCCCCGAGACAGTCTCCCGGTTGCAGCAGCTGCAGCATGCCCGTGTGGGACACGTCGGATGGCGTGTTGGTTCGACACTGCGAACATGGCGTCGGGAGCGTGTCGAGAATCCCACAGGCACGGGCGACCCCACGACCGTCGCTGAGCCAGGCCGAAGCTGGCGGCTGCCGCCGCACATCCGGAAAGCTCACTGGCACCGGGTGCGAATCGCAGTCCGCGACGAGCGTGGAGCCGTCGTCGGGTCCCGCACCGGAGTTCGGGGAGCGGACTGGGACTACGAGATGAGGTGGTACCCCCCAACACTGGTCAACGTCGACGACAACAAACCCCTGCCAGCGGTTCGCGCCGTCGACGCCAGCCACGCGCCGATGTAGCTCCGTTCGGCCCGGGGAAAGCCGCACGCTAGTGAGCCGTGCCTGAGAACAGTGACACCAGCGTAACGGGACGTACCGCATCACACGCCGGACCCCACTCCGCATGCCGCTCTTGGCGCTACAGATAAGTCCGGCAGGGTGGCGTCGACGAACGGCTGGCTGACGTCGAGCCGCCGGCCGGAGGCCGAAGGCATCCGCTCCACCACGTCGGCCACCTGCTGCTCGGAGAGGATGGTCGCTGGTCAGCTCGCCGCGGCCACGGCGGGCGACAAAGACGCGCCCGGGCTCGATGACCCACGTCACATCCAACACCGGCAACAGCTACTTCTCGCCGTGCTTCAAGCGCTCCTCGTGCCCGCCGCGTGCCCGTAGCAAGGGCACGCCGGGGTCAGCAAGGGGTAGCACCGGTTAAGAGCAATGCTTGAAACCTGTGGATCGGCCAGCCGAAGCGGCTGACCTGCTGGGAGGGGTCGTACCCTCCCGGTGATCTTTCCGGTCTCAAGCCAGATCGGCGCGCCAACGCCGGTCGGA